>TARA_R110001606_G_scaffold158060_1_pt1 | contig 221888 bp, 216 predicted proteins | sample TARA_R110001606 | Tara Oceans TARA_R110001606 (sample SAMEA4398315) | marine metagenome | biome: Polar Biome; feature: [SRF] surface water layer (ENVO:00010504); material: water (ENVO:00002006), including particulate matter (ENVO:01000060) such as... | depth 5 m | reverse complement strand
CACTACCAGAGTCTGGCAAGTGTCTAGAATACTGGGGGCGATTCATACTGCAATTTTTCGGGAAGCTTTTTAAGGTACACTGCGCGCTTCTTTTAGCCGATCTGGACGCCCATGGCTCAGCAAGCAACGCCCTATAAAGTCCACCTCAACCTGACCGACACCGACCGAGGCATCTACGAGTCGATGCGCATGAAGGTCGCCCGTCATCCCTCCGAGACAGCTCAAAGGATGATTGCCCGCGTGCTCGCATATGGGATCTGGTATCAGGAACGTCTGGCATTTGGCAGGGGGCTGTCCGAGGTAGACGAGCCAGCACTCTGGCATAAAAGTCTGGATGATCGCATTGAGCACTGGATAGAAGTCGGCCAGCCTGATGCCGAGCGCCTGATCTGGTGTTCACGCCGTGCGGAGAAGGTGTCCCTTCTGGTGTATGGCAACGCTCGTGCCTGGTCGGCCAAGGTCCTGCCCGCAGTTGCCGGCTTGAAAAACCTGCATATCGTTGCGCTGCCACAGGAGCCGCTGGATCAGTTGGCAGACAGTCTGGCGCGTACTGTCGATTGGGGTTTGATGATTACAGACGGTGTGCTGTATGTCAGTGATGCCACTGTCCAGGTTGAATTGCCGCTCGAATGGCTGATGGCGGAGCAGTGAGTCTCTGATGCGAATCGAATCCCGTCCCGTTCCTGCAGAACTGCCCGCGCTTGGCGATCTTCCCACGCTTCTGACTCGTCTTTATGCGGCCCGTGGGGTTAATAGTCTTGCCGATCTGGATAAACGTCTAAAGGCGCTGCTGCCATACACCCTCTTCAAGGGCATGCCGGAGGCTGTTGCGGTGCTGGTTGAGGCTTTGCACGACCAGAAACCGATTCTGGTGGTGGGTGACTTTGATGCCGATGGTGCAACCGCAAGCAGCGTCGCCGTGCTCGGGTTACGGGCCCTTGGTGCAGGTGCGGTGGACTATCTGGTACCCAATCGGTTCGAGTTCGGTTATGGCCTGACCCCTGAGATAGTTGAGGTCGCGCTGACGCGCAAACCAGCAGTGTTGGTGACTGTTGATAACGGTATATCCAGTATCGAGGGCGTGGCTGCAGCAAAGGCTGCCGGATTGAAGGTCGTGGTGACCGACCACCATCTGCCCGCCGAGCAGCTGCCTGCGGCGGATGCGATAGTCAACCCGAGCCAGCCAGGCTGCACCTTTCCCAGCAAGGCCATTGCCGGTGTGGGAGTTATCTTTTATGTGATGCTGGCGCTTCGTGCGGCGCTTCGCGAACAGGGCTGGTTCAATGCAACTCGTCCTGAGCCCAATCTGGGCGAACTGCTGGATCTGGTTGCCCTTGGCACCGTTGCTGATGTGGTACCACTGGATGCGAATAACCGCATTCTGGTTCATCAGGGGCTGGCGCGCATTCGGGCCGGACGGTGCAGGCCTGGTATTAGAGCCTTGCTGGAAGTCGCTGGGCGGCCGGCTCAGCGTCTGGTCTCCACTGATCTGGGTTTTATTGTTGGGCCTCGTCTGAATGCAGCTGGACGCCTGGACGATATGAGCCTGGGGATTGAGTGTTTGCTCACTGACAGCGAGCAGCTAGCCCAGGATATCGCACGGGAACTCGACGCTCTGAATCGAGACCGTAAATCCATTGAGCGTGACATGCAGCAGCAGGCGTTGACCACTCTGGCTGCCATGGACCTGCAGGACAGCGCGCTGCCCTATGGACTCTGTCTGTTCGATCCTGATTGGCATCAGGGGGTTATTGGTATTCTGGCCTCGCGTCTGAAGGATAAATATCATCGTCCGGTCATAGCTTTTGCCGATGCCGGAAAGGGCGATCTGAAGGGATCTGCCCGGTCAGTCCCCGGATTGCATATACGCGATGCTCTGGACGCGGTTGCAGCACACCATCCAGGTCTGATCAGCAAATTTGGCGGTCATGCGATGGCGGCAGGGTTGTCCCTGTCCCAGGATAATCTCCAGGCTTTCCAGGCAGCCTTTGATGCTGAGGTCAGGCGGCAACTGACAGCAGATGACCTGACGGGCAGGTTGCTGTCCGATGGTGAGCTGGACCAAGGCGAGTTCAATCTTGATATGGCGTCACAGCTGCGTGAGGCGGGCCCCTGGGGTCAACATTTTCCCGAGCCGGGTTTTCATGGTGAATTCCTGCTGATTCAGCAGCGGCTGGTAGGCGAGCGACATCTGAAGATGGTGGTGCAGCTTCCTGGAGCCAGCGATGTACTGGATGCCATTGCCTTCAATATCGACCCCAAGGCCTGGCCCAATCCGGGAGTTCAGCGGGTGCTGCTGGCTTACACCCTGGACATCAACGAATTCCGCGGGCGTCAGAGTCTGCAGCTTATGGTCAGGCATTTGCAGGCTGTGTGAAGCCTTTGCGGGTTGTCTCCGGTGTGCCACCATCGGTGCAAACAACAATATGGGTGACCAATGCGCGCTCCTGACTCCCACTACGATTACATTATTGTCGGCGCCGGCCCTGCCGGATGCCTGCTGGCCAATCGACTATCGGCAGATCCTGCTACCCGTGTTTTGCTGGTTGAGGCTGGCGGGAAGGACAATCTTCCCTGGATTCACATTCCGGTCGGCTATCTGTTCTGTATAGGCAACCCGCGCACTGACTGGTGTTACAAGACGCAACCTGAAGAAGGTCTGGGTGGACGCAGCCTGGGCTATCCCAGGGGCAGGGTGCTGGGTGGTTGTTCATCAATCAATGGCATGATCTACATGCGCGGTCAGGCTGCAGATTACGATGGTTGGGCTGCCGCGGGTAATCCTGGCTGGAGCTGGAAGGACGTTCTGCCGTTGTTTATCAAGTCTGAAAACCATTATGCAGGTGGCAGTGAGCATCATGGCGGTACAGGCGAGTGGCGGGTCGAGACCCAGCGATTGCACTGGACCCTGCTGGATCATTTCCGCAAGGCCGCGGAGGAAAATGGTATTGCGCCTATTGATGACTTCAACACCGGTGATAACGAGGGCAGCAGTTATTTCCAGGTAAATCAGCGTCGTGGTGTCCGCTGGAATTCGGCCAGTGCTTATCTCAAACCGGTGCGCGAACGTCAAAACCTGACTGTGCTTACCAAAGCCGAGGCGAGAACGCTGATGTTTGAAGGCAAGCGTGCCTGCGGTGTCCGTATTGGCTGGCAGGGGCGTGAGCTTGAGATCCGCGCCGAACGTGAAGTCATACTCTGCGCTGGAGCCATCGGCTCGCCGACGCTTTTGCAGCGTTCCGGAATTGGTCCGCGCCCGCTGCTTGAGTCACACGGGATCGAGGTGAGACATGAGCTGCCGGGTGTGGGGGAAAATCTGCAGGATCATCTGCAGCTACGCCTGATCTTCAAGGTCGAAGGGGTGCCCACCCTGAACCGGATGGCGGCTAGCTGGTGGGGCAAGGCGGGCATGGGGTTGCGTTATGCATGGAACCGCAGCGGTCCCTTGGCCATGGCGCCTAGTCAGTTGGGCGCCTTCGCCCGCTCGGATCCAGAGCAGGCCCGAGCCAACCTGCAATACCACGTGCAGCCCTTGTCCCTTGAGCGCTTTGGCGAGCCCCTGCATCCGTTTGCGGCTTTCACTGCGTCAGTTTGCAATCTGCGGCCAAAAAGTCGAGGGAGGGTGCAGATTGCCAGTGCTGACCCCGCAACTCATCCGCTAATCCAACCCCATTATCTGACTCACCCTGATGACCTGAAAGTTGCGGCGGATGCCATACGGCTTACCCGGCGCATTGCAGCAGCACCCGCACTGGCACGTTATCAGCCGGAGGAGTATTTGCCGGGGGTCGCGCTGCAGAGCGATGAGGAGCTGGCTCAGGCAGCTGCGGCCATAGGTACCACGATCTTTCATCCGGCAGGCACCTGTGCGATGGGTCAGGGGCCGGAAGCGGTGGTGGATCACCAGTTGCGCGTCCATGGCATCCAGGGGCTGCGTGTTGCAGATACGTCGATTATGCCGACCATCACCTCCGGCAACACCTGCTCGCCTACCCTGATGATTGCGGAAAAGCTCGCCAGGATGCTGGCGTCTGAAAAACGCTAGCATTCGGTATTCGGGTACCGCTCAACGCTGCTCAGCGTAGTATTGCGGGATTGCCGCGACCACCTATGGCGGCCCACTCCTGCTCGTCCATCCAGTGTTGCGAGTTGGTTTCGGGCGCCGTGAGTGCGGCGGCCGTCAGTACGTGGGCCCAGGTACAACGGTTGGCGAACAGCATTCCCGCCTGGTCGAATGTACCGCCCTGGTTGATATAGCCTAGTACCTGACTACGGGCCGGCATTGGGAAAAGGTTGTGCAGATGGCCCCGCATGACCTCGGGACGCATATGCGTGAGCATCACACGCCGGGTCATGCTGGCGGGAAACAATGCTTCCATCTCATGGTTACTGGCACTGCAAGCCGCCTCATGGGGGTCGCGGGGGGAGGTGAATCGTCCTGGCTCCTGCAGATATACCAGTCGCCATGACTGGTCATGCTCGGTCAGACGATGAGCGGCGCGGAGCATTTCACCCAGCTGGTAAGCGCCATTGGCGATCAAGAGTACCGGCTCACCTTTGCCGTGGTGCTCATTGAGCACGATGGCGCCCTGATCTGCCAGTTGGTGGGCTTGCTGCGGGCTCATCCAGACCGGACACTCGCCCTTGGCTATGACCATGCAGCTGAGTTGCCCGCGTGCTTGCCAGACGCCAGGCAGCAGTGCCAGCGTGCTGTTGTAGTCCGCGGGAAATAGAACGCGGATCACGTCATGCATCTCGGCAAGGAGGCTTTCACAAAAGGTGGTGTCCTGGTGCGATTGCTCGTTCTTGCCGTTCTCCCAGGTGTGTGAGGTGGCAATCAGCGGAAATCCCAGCCATTGGGCGGGCCGGCCGACCTCTTTCTGATGGCGGGCGAAGATCAGCTCCTGGCGCACGGCTCCGAGCATTTTCACGCAGAAGGCTTCGTAACTGGCGACCAGATTCAATCCTCCTTTGTTGGCCAGACAGGCGGATACCACAGCCTCTTCATTCAACGCGGTAATGACTCTGCCATCAATTGCTTCCAGTTCGCTTTCCGGCTCCAGCACGCGGTGTTTGAGCGCTTTGAGAACGCCACTCAGGCGGTTGCTGGCCAGCTCGTCGGGGTTGCCTACGCGGGCGCGCAGCTCTGGATTGGCTTCGACCAGTGAAGTGAAAAAGCGATCGACCGCGCGCATCGGTGAAACGTCATCCTGGCTCCATTCCAGGGGCGGAATGATCGGCTCGGCCGGGTTGCGCTTCGCCAGGGCGTGATCTCGCTCGCGCGGACGATTATCAGCAGCATGCTGATTGAGTTGCTCGCTTGCCTGCTGCAAATCCTGGGGGCTGACCCAGAGCAATCCGGCATGCTGATTGAACAGGTCCCGCGAGGCTTGATCATGGCGTGGATTGCCCGGTAGCGGCAGGTTATGTGCAGCGTTCTTGCCAGCGCCATAAAAGCCGAACCCCTTGATCGTCTCGGCTATGGCGTAGGGAATAGGCAGCGGGTACTGCAGCAGACCGCCCCGATACTCCTCCACACGCCGCTCCATGCGCTGCTCCATCTCGTAGAGGGCGCAGACAAAGGCCGCGGGGTCGCGACCATCGATGCGCATCGGATCGAAACCGCAGGCGCGAAGATGCTTGGCAAAGGCATCCAGGCCTTTTTCGGTACCCAGCTCGGTGCGCTGCTCGATGCGTCGACCATTGGCAATCATTACCGGTAGGGCCAGGCCGCAGTCCTCCGCTCGCCACCAGCGTGGGATCCAGTCGCTGCCGCGTTGCTCTTCTGCCGCGCCGTCAGATAAAAAGGCCACCAGCGACTCGCCCGGAAGTGGCATATGCGCGTATTGCAGTTCAGCGAAGCCCAGATAGCCGCCCTCAATTGCTCCGCCTGCGGTAAAGGCGTTTACGTGACTGCCCAGTGGCGCAGCAGGACGCCCACTGGGCATTTGTGCATAGCCGTAAAAATCGCGCAGGAGCTGGTTCAGTCCGGCGTCGCCGGCATAGCGCGCGGATTGCTCAGGATGCAGGTTGCCGACCAGTACGTTGATAGCGTCAATCGCCGCCACGCAATGTCCCTGGCCCATGATCCAGCTGCGCGTACGTCCAGTCAGACTATCCAGTGCCAGGTAGGCTGCGTAGGCGGGCACCATGTTCAGAGCGCCACCGGTATGACCCTCTGGCCTGGACTTGAAATCCTCTGGTGCCAGCGGTGCACCATCGGTTTGGCAACGTTTGGCATAGGTCATGTGAACCACCAGCCACATGCCGGCACTGGTCAGGTGGTCGAGGGCGATAAGCTGGTTGTATACACTCTCGGGGTCAGGATGTTGGTTTTTTTGCTGTAACAGGTGAGCCAGGCGATACACCGCGGCCTGGGTTTGCGCCGTATGCATGATGACGCCATGACCGGCACGCCAGCGTGCGAAGGCAGGATACTGTTGAGCATGATCGTCGAGGGTTTGCTGGTCGGGTAATAGCTGGCTCACGGTATGAACTCCGGTGCAGATGGATGACCTGTTGTGTACAGTCTAGGCAGTCGTCCGCGTTAGCCAACTGATCTGAGTCAACCCTTCAGGCATCCCTTTGGTTTCACCGGATTACCGACAGCTGGCGCAAGGCCCGGGCCCTGCTATAGTCGTGTTTCAAACAATAATGGGGTTACGTCATGCAACGTTGGATATTCGTTTTTATTGCTGGATTCCTGGCGGTTCTGTGCTTTCATCAGGCTGCATTGGGACTTCTACACTCTGCCGGTGTTGTGCCGTTCGCACCTTATTCGCTACAGCCCACGGTTCCGCTGGGTATTCCCTCGGTCATCTCTGCCAGTTTCTGGGGCGGACTCTGGGCGCTGGTCATGATTGCGGTGCTGGACAAGATCGGTCATGGCTTGATCTGGCTGAAAGCGGCACTTTTCGGCGGCATAGCGTTGACTCTGGTCGCCCTGATCGTCGTCTTTCCGCTAAAGGGATATGGCTTTGACATGGCTCAGTTGCCCGGACGTTTCATTATCGGTTTCATCCTCAATGCGTTCTGGGGTATCGGGACCATCGTATTCGTTCGCGTATTGCCCCGCTGAAAGATGGCAGGGTCGGTGGCTCCCCCGCGGCGCCACCGCAGGCTGCTCTGCAAACCCTTGACTACTGCACGTGGAGCCCGAAATCCGCTATAGTGGCGGCTTTTGCCTGACGGGATTTGTCACCATGGAAATCAATCCAATTCTTAATACCATCAAAGATCTGCGTAGTCGCTCCGAGACTATCAGGGGGTATCTTTGACTACGATCAAAAGCATGACCGTCTAACCGAAGTCGAACGTGAGATGGAAGACCCCAGCGTCTGGAACGACCCCGAGCGGGCCCAGAGTCTGGGACGCGAGCGCGCTCAGCTGGCGCAGATCGTAGAAACGCTGGACGAAATGCACGGCGGCCTGGCCGATGCGTCCGAGCTGTTGGAAATGGCAGCGGAGGAAGAGGATGAAGGTGCGGTTGCCGACGTAGTCACCGAGCTGGAGCGCCTGCAGAAGAGTCTGGAAAAGCTCGAGTTTCGTCGTATGTTCAGTGGCGAGATGGATCCGACCAACTGCTATCTGGATATCCAGGCCGGCTCCGGCGGCACCGAGGCCCAGGATTGGGCCAACATGCTGCTGCGCATGTACCTGCGCTGGGCTGATCAACGCGGATTCGAAACCGAGATTGTCGAAGTCTCCGGTGGCGAAGTTGCCGGTATCAAGAGCGCCACTGTCTACATCAAAGGTGAATACGCCTTTGGCTGGTTGCGAACCGAAATTGGCGTCCATCGCCTGGTGCGCAAAAGTCCCTATGATTCAGGTAATCGCCGGCATACTTCCTTCTCCGCAGTGTTCGTTTCCCCTGAGATTGATGACGATATTGAAATCGATATCAATCCGGCCGATCTGCGAGTGGATACCTATCGGTCCCAGGGTGCTGGTGGTCAGCACGTCAACACCACCGACTCTGCAGTGCGTATTACGCACGTACCGACCAATACCGTGGTCAGCTGCCAGAGCCAGCGCTCCCAGCATGGTAACCGTGATACGGCGATGAAAATGCTGCGCGCGAAGCTCTACGAGCAGGAAATGATGAAACGCAACGCTGCGGCGCAAGCGCTGGAAGACAGCAAGTCCGATATTGGTTGGGGGCATCAGATCCGTTCTTATGTTCTCGATCAGTCGCGCATCAAGGACTTGCGCACAAATATCGAAAACAGCAACTGCAATGCGGTACTTGATGGGGATCTCGACGAGTTCATCGAGGCCAGCCTGAAGCAGGGGCTTTAACGCTCTGCATCGGGCCCGATGCCCAATACCGCCTGACTTACGCAATACAACTGTTACGCCCAGGAATACGCAAACATGACCGACCAGCCGCAAGACCCGCAAGCCCATCACGAGGAAGAAAACAGCCTGATCGCGATGCGCAAGGAGAAGCTCGCGCACGAGCGATCCAAGGGCCGAGTTTTCCCCAACGACTTTCGCCGTGACAGTTACTGTGCCGATCTGCAGAAAACCTATGCAGACAAGACCAAGCCAGAACTCGAGGAGGCTGCGATCCCGGTCAAGGTAGCCGGGCGCGTCATGCTTAATCGTGGCGCATTCCTGGTACTGCAGGACGTCAGCGGCCGTATTCAGTTGTATGTCGATCGCAAGGGCCTGCCAGCCGAAACCCTGGATGCAATCAAGCACTGGGATCTGGGCGACATCGTCTGCGCTGAAGGCATCTTGCAGCGCTCGGGCAAGGGCGATCTTTATGTGCAGATGCAAAAGGCGACCTTGCTGACAAAGTCACTGCGGCCGCTACCGGACAAGCACCATGGGTTGACCGACACAGAACAGCGTTATCGCCAGCGTTATGTTGATCTGATCGTCAATGAAGAGACGCGCAAGACGTTCCTTATTCGCTCGCGCGTGGTCGCACACATACGCAAGTTTCTGGCTGACCGTAACTTCCTCGAAGTCGAAACGCCGATGCTGCAGACCATCCCCGGCGGCGCGGCGGCCAAGCCCTTCGAGACTCACCACAACGCGCTGGACCTGCCGATGTTCCTGCGGATTGCCCCGGAGCTGTATCTGAAGCGACTGGTAGTGGGTGGTTTCGAGAAGGTGTTCGAGATCAACCGCAACTTCCGCAACGAAGGTGTTTCGACCCGGCACAACCCGGAATTCACCATGCTCGAGTTTTACCAGGCCTATGCGGACTATGAAGACAACATGGACCTGACCGAAGAGCTCTTCAGTGAACTGGCCATGGAAGTGCTGGGCACCACGGATGTGACCTACCAGGGCAAGGTCTTTCACTTCGGTGAGCCCTTTGCACGCCTGTCAGTTTTCGACTCGATTCTGAAATTCAATCCCGATATCAATGCCGACGACCTGCGTGACCTGGAAAAGGCGCGTGCGATTGCGAAGAAGGCAGGTGCGGATGTGAAAGGTTTCGAGGGCCTGGGCAAATTGCAGACCATGATTTTCGAAGAACTGGTCGAGCACCGCCTGGAGCAGCCAACCTTCATTACCCGCTATCCGTTCGAAGTGTCGCCTTTGGCGCGGCGCAGCGATGACGATCCGAGCGTGACTGATCGTTTCGAGCTATTCATCGGTGGACGCGAGATTGCCAATGCCTATTCGGAGCTTAACGATGCCGAGGACCAGGCCGAGCGTTTCCTGGCCCAGGTGGCAGACATGGATGCTGGCGATGACGAGGCCATGCACTACGACGCTGATTTTGTGCGTGCGCTGGAATACGGCATGCCGCCGACGGCGGGTGAGGGCATTGGTATTGATCGTCTGGTTATGCTGCTCACAGATGCGCCGTCCATTCGTGATGTGATCCTGTTTCCGCATATGCGGCCTGAGGTTTGAAGTTCTGGCATTTTTTGCTCGGTATGTGCAGGGAAACCTGATCATGCGGTGAATGAGCGTGGCGTGTCTGGATGCGGCCTTTGGCGGACACGCTACGAGCACACCCATGTGGGCTCGTCGCTGGCCGTCCCTGACCAGCGACGGTCCGCCAAAGGCCGCACCCAGACACTCGTGTAGGATTGGAAGTTTGATCAGGTTTCCGTCGTGCTTGAAGTCAGGTGCAAAATAAGACTGGCTTTGGATTTTGTTTTAGGTGCTCTGGGTAACGCGCGCCTTTCAGTCGCGATGCCAACAAACCCTCATGCTGGACCGTCGATGGCCAGGGACGGCCATCGACGAGCCTACAGGGATGTACTTGCGGCGTGTCCAGCATGAGGGTTTGTTGGCGTCGCGTGACACCGCGTCCAAAATCACCATGGGGTTCATGCTGATGATGCACGGATTAAACGACACCACTAAAGCAGGAACACCATGACGGTAAAACAGAGCGAGCAGTACCAGTTGGTGATCCGCAGCCTGTCCGACCGTATTGTCGAAGCGCAGGCGCCGATCCGGATTCTCGATGCAATCAAGTGGGATGACAGCCTGCGTGAAGAATTTTTCCGCAAGCGCTGCAAAAGCATTCCCGATGTGGGTCCTGATTACTACACCAAGCGTCCGCTAGGCTTCGATCCGGCGGAGCGCCGTCAGGTGCTCCAGGACATCGAGCGGGATATTACCCGTCAGCTCGGCACTTTCAATCCGGTCGGCCAGATCATGCGGCGCATGTGCAAGGAATACCGGATGGTCATCCGCATGCTCGAAGCACGAGGCACGCCTGACATGGGGCTGATCTCCCAGGAGCTTTACGGCTCGGCCTCTGATGCCTTTCATGCCGGAGACCCGACCCTCACTGACCTGGGCATCATGCTAAGTGAGTCCCTGGCCAATATCGGCAAGGCCGAGCTACTCAGCGAGCCCAAGACCATCGCCGCGCCTGAAGCCGTGGAAATCCTGCAGGCCCGGATGAATGTGGCTTTTCCGGATGATCAGGCAGTGCGGGTATTTGAATCTGACGGTATTGTCGCCGATGCTGCTGCTGGCGCGGACTACATCAAGATCCGTAGTGACGCCAAGTTCAATCAGCGGGATCTGAAGATTCTCGCCGTGCACGAAGGCATGGTGCATGTAGCCACAAGCCTGAATGGTCAGCACCAGCCGATCTGCACCTTTCTGGCCAAGGGACCACCGTCCTCAACGGTAACCCAGGAGGGATTGGCGATTCTGATGGAGGTGATCACGTTTGCTTCCTATCCAGCACGCCTGCGCAAACTGACTGACCGTACCCGGGCGATCCAGTTGGCGGAAAGTGGTGGCGATTTCATGGACGTATTCCAGTTCTATCGTGAACATGAATACAGCCGTGAGGACAGTTATACCAATGCCAGCCGGGTGTTTCGCGGATCAAGCAGCAATGGTTTGCCGTTTACCAAGGACCTGGCCTACCTGAAGGGCTTTATCCTGACTTACAACTATATCCAGCTAGCGGTACGCAAGGGCAAGCTGCAGCAAATACCGTTGCTGTTTTGCGGCAAGACCACTCTGGAGGACATGCGCACTCTTGGGCAATTGGTAGACGAGGGGCTGGTAGTGCCGCCGCGTTACCTGCCTGAGCCCTTTGCCGATCTGAACGCGTTGAGCGCATGGATGTGTTTTTCAGGCTTTCTGAATAACCTCAGTCTCGACAGGATCGAGGCCGATTACGCCAATATTCTTTAACAAAGGTTCGATGAATCTGTATGACTGATAGCAAGGAAATGAGCAAGTTACCGATGATCCTGACTGCCTTCGTGACGGTCTTTGCCACGGTGATGGTGTTGTACTTTTACGGCTATCTGAACTTCTCCCGTGAGGAGCAGGGCATGGTTGTGGCCGAGTTCAGTCTGATCAAGGTGGGGTCTGCAGAGGCGGGCCAGATGCGCAGTCGCGCTGCAGACCAGGTTGCCGAGTGTGTTGACGGCGTCCTGATTCTCCACGATAGCCGGCATAACGGTTTGTCTGGATTGCTGGTTGATGACCGTCAGCGTGTGGTGCGCTGTAACGACCAGTCGGTACCAGCAGCGGAGTAGCTAATGGCGCAGGGGGAAATCAGGCTGGAGGCGGGCTGGAAAGCTGCTCTTGAGGATGAGTTCGACAAGGAATACATGCGCACGTTGCGTGAATTCTTGCGTACGCAGAAGGTGAGCGGCAAGGTCATTTATCCTCCGGGGGCGCAAATCTTCAATGCTCTGGATAGCACCCCACTGGACCGGGTCAAGGTGGTCATTATCGGCCAGGATCCTTACCACGGTCCGGGGCAGGCCCACGGGCTGGCTTTTTCAGTTCCACCGGGGGTAAAACCGCCGCCCTCCTTGCAGAACATCTTCAAGGAGCTGGAGAGAGATCTCGACATCCCCAGGCCGCATCATGGATGCCTCACCCATTGGGCCGAGCAGGGCGTACTGCTCCTGAATGCGGTTCTGACGGTGGAGGCAAGCGACGCAGGCTCCCATGCCAAGCGGGGCTGGGAAACATTCACCACCCGCATTATCGAGGTCGCTGCGCAGCAGCATGAGCATCTGGTCTTCATGCTGTGGGGCAGTTATGCGCGGAAGAAGGCCGAGCAGCTTGATCTGTCGAGTCATTGCGTTCTTACCTCGGCACACCCGTCCCCTCTCTCGGCGCACCGGGGGTTTATCGGTAACGGCCATTTTTCAGACGCAAACAACTATCTTCAACTACACGGGTGCAAGCCGATTGACTGGGCCCTCCCTGGTAGCGCAGTCTGAAATTTACATATTCACTGCTTCAGGAGGCCCTATGGATCACGCACTGCAACCCTACACAGCTTTGGTACCGCGCACCGATAAGCTGGTTGTGCAGAAAGTCGGCCATACTGCACTGGTTACCATCGACAATCCGCCAGCCAATACGTGGGATAGCGACACATTGCACGGACTGATCGAGCTGGTGGGACACCTTGGCGCTGACCCCGAGATTTTTGCCCTGGTCATAACCGGGCGAGGTGATCGCTTCTTTTCAGCGGGTGCTGACCTGAAATTATTTGCAGATGGTGACAAGGCCAGGGCACGGCAGATGGCTAGTCTTTTCGGCAAGGCTTTCGAGACGTTGCGGGATTTTTCCGGGGTAACCATTGCTGCGCTTAATGGCTATGCAATGGGTGGAGGGCTGGAATGTGCTCTTGCTTGCGATATCCGGATTGCCGAGCGGCAGGTGCAACTGGCGTTGCCGGAGGCCGGGGTGGGATTGTTGCCCTGCGCTGGAGGCACACAGGCACTGGCCTGGCTGGTTGGCGAGGGTTGGGCCAAGCGGATGATTCTCTGTGGAGAGCGGATCGATGGGGTCAAAGCCGAGCGTATCGGGCTGGTAGAGGAGGTAGTTGAGCAGGATCAGGCTCTGACGACCGCGTTACGCCTGGCTGCTCAGGTGGGAAGGCAGAGCCCTATGGCGGTCAAGGCCTGTAAGGACCTTATTCAAGGTGCTCGGCGCCAACCGCTCAACAGCTTGCTGTCTGAAGAGCGTGAGCGTTTCGTTGATCTGTTCGATCATGAGGACACTCTGGAGGGAGTTAACGCCTTCTTCGAGAAACGTCCGCCACAATGGCGTAACCGCTAACAAGGCAGCCGTTTTACATCCACGGCTGCCGCGGACTATCAGCCCAACATCTGCATGGCAGCTTCCATCTCGGCTGACAGATCCTCGTCGCCGTCCTCCCCCTGGGCCAGCCCGAGTTTGTTGAAGGACGCGATCGTGCTCCAGTCCATCTGTGCGAGGGGATGCTCGCTGCCAAGACTCTGGAGCATTGCCACCTGGACAATATCTGAGTAGTCGACGTTAGGGGTATTGCGATTGAAGTCCAGATGCTCGGTCGGTACGTGACGTAGGGGTACCGGAAAGTCCCACGCTGCCAGGATACGGTCACCGAGAATCGGGTGAATACTTTCAATGACCAGATTAAGGCTGATCGAGTCGGTCAGTAACTGACTGTTTTCCTCTGCGTAGCTCAGAATGGGCAGCACACCAATCTGATGCACCAGGCCTGCAAGAGTGGCCTGGTCCGGTTTGAGGCGGGTGTAGTGCCGGCAGAGCACATGACTGATGCCAGCCACTTCGGTACTGCGAGCCCATACTTCGCGCATCTTGCGATCAATTACATCGGACGTCGCCTGGAACATCTGTGACATTGCCAGGCCTGTTGCGAGGTTGGCGGTGTAATTGATACCCATACGGTTCACAGCCATGCCCAGATCAGTGATCTCCTGACGCGTGCGCAGTAGCGGGCTGTTCACCACTTTGATCAGGCGTGCGCTCAATGCCGCATCATTGCTGATTTCGCGTACCAGATCCGGGATGCTGACGTCAGGGTTTTCTGCAGCTTCGCGTATACGCAATGCGACTTCTGGAAGCGTAGGCAGCACGAGCTGATCCTTGTCGATTGCCTGGATCAATTCTTCCTGTACGCGCTGGGCCAGATCGGTCATGGGTATTCCTTGTCAATTAGCCTGGCCGGCTTCGTCGGCCAATTCGGACTGGTAGGGTAGGGCAGCAAGGGTCAGTGCTGGCCCTTGGCCATCAAGTGCGTTTAATGGTACCAATTGTGCCGCATCTTTTTGTAGTACCGCCAGCATTTCCATTCCTTGCGGCCCCATCGCTGTCATTACGACTTCACCCAGGGCTTGTCCGGTGTTCCGATTAATGACCGCTGCACCTGGCGGCAGATACCGTGTGTCGTCACTGACCAGCCGGAACATGCGTTTTTTCAGTTTTCCCAGATACTTCATGCGGGCGACAATTTCCTGGCCCGTATAGCAACCTTTCTTGAAGCTCACCGCATCGAATATCTGCAAGTTGAGCATCTGGGGAATAAAGGCCTCACGTGTCTCGGCAAACACCTGACCAATGCCCGCACGAATCTGCGAGAGCTGCCAGTCGTTCAATGGGACCGCTGTGGCATCTGCTAACAGGCGCTTGATGGTTGGGATGGCCGTTTCGGCGGGAAGCCAGAGCTCAAAGGTATTGTTTCCGGGTAGACGCACTATCTTTGCGGTCTCTAGCTGCTGCGCTGCATCTGGTGATTCAGGAACGGGCAGGCCAAGATCAGCGAGCAGCGAAGCAGCTTTTTCGCCGTAGAGCCCAAGTCTCACCCAGCTATCGCTGACATCGGTTATCTGTGCCTTGAAGAATGCGGCGTACTTGGCAAGGTCTGTAATCTGCGGCGCAATCAACGCTTCGGCCATTGCCAGAAAGTAGGTGAATTCGTCATGGCGCAGTAGTCTGAAGCTGGATTGCATGCGGCCTTTTGGGTTACACCGGGCGCCGAGGGTACTGCCTGGCTGGGGCAGCCGGATGACGTCACAGGTCAGTTGTCCCTGCAGAAACTTTGCCGAGTCAGGGCCGCTGACCTCCATGATGCGTTCATGGCCAAGCAAGGCCAGGGCTGCTTGGGGAGTGTTTTTTGGGGATTCGACTGAAAAGTGTTCAGCGAGTTGGGTATGTAATGGAGTACTTTGGGTCATAAGCTCAGATTGCCTAGTGAATTCAGCTGTTACATCATAGGTTGGCACTGGCAGCTTGTCAGTGTCGCCTTGCGCTTATAATGTTACCTATGCATTGTGTCGCGGTTTTACCTTATTGCGGAGAGAGAGATGTCGGCTGAAATAGAGAAAAAACGGCTGTACTGGCATAGCCGAAGGGGCATGCTCGAGCTGGATGTACTGCTGGGGCCTTTTCTCGAGGAAGCCTACAGTGATCTGGATGCAGAGGACAAACTGCGTTATCGCAAACTGCTCGAGAGTGAAGACCAGGATATGTTTGGCTGGTTCATGCAGCGCAGCGAACCGGACGATCCGGATCTAAAACGTATGGTAAGGATGATACTCGATCGTGTTCAGCCAGCCTGATTACCTAATGCTACACAGACAGCCTTCTCGATTCCTTGGGGGGCTGGTGGTTGTGTTCAGTATCCTCGCTTGCGCAGCTCTTTTACGTAGCGGCCTTTCCCCGCTGCTGGCTACGGCCAGCATGCTTGCCATAGTGGGTTACGCTATCTGGATATGGCCGCGGCAGGTGAGTCTGCAGCACGCCCAGTCGGTCACCGGATTGCGCTTCGACAGTCAGGGGTGGCACGTCATGCGCCGCGATGGTTCAGAAAGTTCCGCACGTTTGCTTGCCGATACGTTCGTAAGCGCTTTCCTGACAGTTGTGCGTCTGCGCGAGCCGGGGCGTTGGCTTGCAGTTTCTGTGATCCTGCCAGCTGATGCAGCTGCCGAGGATGCATTGCGGCGTCTCAGGTTGCGGCTGCGCTTCAGTCGTCAGCGGTGGGCGGCTGCAGAATAGTATCGGTCGCTTCAGGCAGTAATCCGGGGTAGTCGAGGGTGTAATGCAGCCCCCGGCTTTCACGGCGTTGCATGGCAGAGGTGATGATCAGGTCGGCAACCAAGGCAAGATTGCGAAGTTCCAGCAGATCCCGGGTTACTCTGTAGTTACTGTAAAACTCGTGTATTTCCGCAAGCAGCATGTCAACGCGATGCTTTGCCCTTTGCAGACGTTTTGTAGTGCGAACGATCCCCACATAATCCCACATGAATCGGCGTAACTCTTCCCAGTTGTGGGAGATAATCACGTCTTCATCCGAGTCGGTAACCTTGCTTTCGTCCCAGTGCGGGAGGTCATCGGGCATTTCGGTATGCGCAAGCTCGTTGAGTATGTCCTGAGCTGCTGCCCTGCCGAAAACGACGCACTCAAGCAGTGAGTTGCTGGCCATCCGATTGGCGCCGTGCAAGCCTGTATAACTGGTCTCCCCTATGGCATAGAGGTTGTTCGCGTCGGTACGGCCACAGGCGTCCACTACGACTCCGCCACAGGTATAATGCGCTGCCGGCACGACAGGTATCGGTTCGCGGGTTATGTCGATGCCGAACGCCAGGCAGCGTTCATGGACAGTCGGGAAGTGACTGCGAATGAAATCAGCAGGTTTATGACTTATATCCAGAAAGACACAGTCCAGACCCAGACGTTTCATTTCATGATCGATGGCCCGGGCAACGATATCGCGAGGCGCCAGTTCGGCACGCTTATCAAAACGTGGCATGAAGCGCGAACCGTCAGGCAACTTGAGCAGCGCCCCTTCGCCACGCAGCGCTTCAGTAACCAGAAAGCTTTTCGCCTTGGGGTGGTAAAGACATGTGGGATGAAATTGGTTGAATTCCATGTTGGCCACCCGACAGCCCGCCCGCCAGGCCATAGCAATACCGTCCCCGGAAGCACTGTCCGGATTACTGGTATATAGATACACCTTGCTTGCGCCGCCTGTTGCCAGAACGGTGAAGCGTGCGCCATAAGTTTCAACGTGGCCGTTGTTGCGGTTCAGAATGTAAGCGCCGAGACATTGCTTGCCTGGCAATCCCAGTTTGCTGGTGGTGATCAGGTCGACTGCAACCCTGTTCTCCAATAATTCGATGTTGCCGTGTTCTTGCGCCTTGAGTAGCAGCGTATTGAAAATGGCTGCGCCCGTTGCGTCTGCAGCATGAATAATTCTTCTATGGCTATGGCCGCCCTCTCGAGTCAGGTGAAAGTCGTCACTTTCGCTTCCGTCAGCCCGTCGCTCACGGGTAAAAGGCACGCCCTGATCTATCAGCCAGCCGATTGCCTCGCGACTGCTGCCGACAATCTGTCGAACGGCGTCTTCGCGACACAAGCCCCCACCTGCATCCAGCGTATCCTGAACATGAGCATCAACGGTGTCGGTGTCGTCAAGGACCGCAGCTACGCCACCCTGGGCCCAGAAGGTCGAACCCTCGGACAGTTGTCCCTTGCTGATCACACCTACACGCAAACTATCTGCCAGATGCAGTGCCAGCGTCAGGCCTGCGGCACCGCTACCAATTACCAGTACGTCGTAATTATTTGCTTGTTCCATGGTGTCTCAATCAGCGTCTGATGAACCAGATCGTTACCCAGTCAGAATACATTGGCAGCTAGTATATAGAAGGCGCGTGCGCCACAATACAGGCTTGCTTAGATGGCTTTACGGCATCATGTTGCCGAACGGTGATAATTATTTTCTGGGCGTGGCGGAACTTTTGGTGTTTGCCGGTGTTAATACAGCTGAGCATGATGAGGGGAGAACTTTTGCTTACATTGCTGGTCTATCACAGTGAGGCAGGGCTACAAGGCCTGTGCCATGGGGAGCTACCGCATGGCTGAGCAAACTGACCAAGAGTTGGTAGTTCGGGTTCAAGGCGGCGACAAGCGAGCGTTTGATCTGCTGGTACTAAAATACCAGCACAAGATCCTGGCACTGGTTATGCGCTTTGTGCATGACAGCCACGAGGCTCAGGATGTCTCGCAGGAAGCATTCGTCAAGGCTTACCGTGCCTTGGCCAATTTTCGCGGAGACAGCGCGTTTTATACATGGCTGTACCGCATAGCGATCAACACGGCGAAGAATTATCTGGTCGCACGTGGACGCAGGCCGCCCGATTCGGATATTGCGGCTGATGAGGCTGAGTATTACGAAGGAGATAGCGCTCTCAAGGATATTCATTCGCCGGAACGCGATTTGCTGCGTGATGAGGTTGAGCAGATGGTCAACAGGACCCTGCAGCAGCTACCTGACGATTTGCGTACAGCCTTGACGCTGCGTGAGTTCGAAGGCTTGAGTTACGAAGATATTGCTGCGGTAATGAGTTGCCCGGTCGGTACGGTACGGTCACGTATTTTTCGGGCCCGCGAGGCGATTGACAAAGCTCTCAAGCCCCTGCTCGAAGACTGAGCCGGGCAGGGAGTTAAATGCAGCTAGCCCAAATGGGCCAACAGCAGAGGTATAGCAATGAGCAGTGAATCCTTGAAGGAGTCTCTCTCCGCGCTGATGGACAACGAAGCGGATGAGCTTGAAGTGCGCCGTGTTCTGAAGGCCTGCGGGGATGAATCATCCTTGCGCAGCGACTGGGCACGCTATCAGGCAGCGCGTGCGGTGATGCACAAGGAACCCTGGCAGAACAAGATTGATCTGACCGCGGGTATCGCTGCGGCGATTGCCAATGATCCGGTCCCGACCCCTGCGACTGCGCCCGCGAAAGCATCGCGTGTATGGCAGAGTGTCGGGCGGCTCGCAGTGGCTGCATCCGTGACTGTTGCGGTACTGGTTGGATTTAACATGTTCCAGAAGGATGGTGGAGCTGCCAGTCCGGCGATGGTAGCTGATCAGGCGCCTCCAGTTGCGTTGCCCAGTGCACCAGCTGCGCAGGCAGGCGCTGTGCTTGCGGGGTACTCGCAGTCAACTACCGAAGAGTTGGACGCACCTCAGGCACCCTCTGCCTGGCAAGAGGAGAAAATCAGCACCTACCTGCGTGAGCACGCCGGTCAGGGAGATGCTGAGGTTACTCCGCAGTTGCTGCCTAACGCCCGAGCAGCCAGTCTGGAAGGTCAGTAAATGCAGCCGGTGAAGGCTGCCGGCTATGTAATACGCAACCTGATTTTGGCTGGAATTGCCTCTGCCAGCCTTCTGACTGCAGTTTCTTCCCTGGCCGGTGAGCCTGGTGCACTGCTGAGTAGTATGAAAGGCGCTGCGGAAGAAAAAAGCTATCACGGTGATTTCGTATACGAGCGTGCCGGAAGCTTCAGCACACACCGGGTCTGGCGACAGGCAAGCGGCGATGATGTAGTAGAGCGTTTGTTACGCACGGACGGCGCCCCGCAGGAGTGGGTGCGCCGAAACCACAAGCTGGTGTGTACAAGTACCGTGGCTGGCGCTACAGCTTTGCTTGACAATACCTTGCTGTCGGACAATCCGGCCGCAATCGAGCAGTGGTATGAACTTGAGATTCTCGGCGCGAGCCGTGTTGCCAACCGATCTGCCACGGTGCTGTCTGTTCGGCCCAGGGACCACTTTCGGTACGCATATGAGTTCTATCTCGATGTAGACAGTGGACTGCTGTTGCAGTCGTTGATGATCAACGAGAAGGGCGCTCTGCTCGAGCGGTTTCAGTTTACCAATTTGCAGGTTGGACCTGTTGCGCCAGCCAGTCTGGAAGCGGCCAGTAGCTGTATGCCTGCCCGCGAAGCATCGTTTTCTGCATTGCCCGCGGATCACCGCTGGCTACCTGCTTGGCTTCCTCCCGGTTTTACCTCCATTGCCAGTAACAAACGCCAGGCGAACGGCAATGATGTGACAAGATCTACCCAGGTGTTCTCCGACGGGCTCGCGCGGTTTACTATATTCGTTGAACCTTTGACTGAAAACCGTGTGGCGGAGGATCTACTTGCTCAGCTTGGACCGACAGTGGCTATTAGTCGCGGACTGAATACGTCGGAGGGGAATTTCATGGCCACCGTAGTTGGCGAGATACCTCCAGTGACGGCCAGACGCGTTGCGGCGTCGATATCATTGAATTTTGATTCCGAAGCCCACATTGAAGCCCTGCCTTGACAGATTGTTCCCCTATTGAGAGTGTCCATGGACGCAATTGTAATGATCTCAGGTGACAAAGCGTGATTGAAGAGCATGGCAAAGTTCTGAGTCTGGAGCCCGGTGCTGTCTGGGTCGAAACGATTCGGCGTAGTACCTGCAATAGTTGTCAGGCGCGCGCGGGATGTGGACAGGCTCTATTGGAGCGTCTGGGTTCGGGTGCGCGCCGCGGTTTTATCCGGGTTCTATGCGACAAGCCTCTCGCTGTTGGCGATGAGGTTGTCATAGGTATTCCAGAGGACGCCGTATTGAAAGCGTCAACGCTAATGTATGTTCTGCCCCTTCTGGCGATGATCACCTTTGCTGCCCTGACGGATCTGGCTGGTATGTCCGAGCCGTGGACCATTCTGGCGGCCGCGTGCGGGCTTGCCTGCGGATTTGTCACAACAGGTTGGTGGACGCAGCGCGAAAGCGGCAATCCGGCCTATCATGCTCGCGTATTACGACATCTGCCTAATGGATCAGCGTCATCAATGTTGGTTCGAGATTTATCCTAGAAAGAGGCTCAATCATATGTACTCGATGAAGCGCTTGATGGCTGCGACAGCCGCCACGGCACTGCTTGGATGGCAATCGCTGGGGCTTGCACAGGGGCTCCCTGACTTCACCGATCTGGTGGAGGAGGTATCTCCCGCTGTAGTGAATATCAGTACCAGTCGGGCGGCTACTCGCTCGCCTGTGGCTGGAGCGCCTGGCATGCCTGATCTTGAGGGGTTGCCGCCGATCTTCCGTGAATTCTTTGAGCATGGCTTGCCTCAAGCTCCCCAGCAGCCAGGGAGGCAACAGCCCTCTCCACAATCGCTGGGTTCAGGTTTCATTCTCTCCGAGGATGGTTATGTTCTCACCAACAACCACGTAATTGATGGTGCCGACGAGATATTCGTGCGCCTGTCCGATCGTCGCGAAATGGTCGCTAAGCTGGTGGGTGCTGATCCTCGCTCGGACCTCGCGCTGTTAAAGATCGAGGCTGATGAGGATCTGCCCGCGGTTCGAATTGGCAAGTCCTCTGACCTCAAACCAGGGGAATGGGTACTGGCCATCGGCTCGCCGTTTGGCTTTGATTACTCGGTGACTGCGGGAATTGTAAGTGCGAAGGGGCGAAGCCTGCCGACTGAGAACTACGTGCCCTTTATTCAGACTGACGTGGCCATCAATCCGGGTAATTCCGGCGGTCCGCTGTTGAATCTTGATGGGGAAGTAATCGGTATCAATTCGCAGATTTTTACGCGGTCCGGCGGTTTCATGGGGCTGTCCTTTGCGATCCCTGCTGACGTTGCCATGGATGTAGTGGAACAGTTGAAGAAAACTGGCACCGTCCAGCGTGGATGGTTGGGGGTTGTGGTTCAGGAAATCAACAAGGATCTGGCCGAGTCCTTTGGCCTTTCCAAGCCCGCAGGCGCACTGGTCGCCCAGATCATGCCGGGCGGTCCTGCCGATGAGGGTGGCTTGCAGGTCGGTGATGTAATCCTCCAGTTCAATGGCCAGGAGATCAACATGTCCTCCGATCTACCCCATGCCGTTGGCCGTGTGCGCCCAGGCGAAGAGGCCTCCGTCGTCGTCATGCGCGACAGGAAGCGACGCACCCTGGATATGAAAGTAGGCGCTCTGCCCGAGGATGATACCGTTGCAGCCGCTACCGCGCCTGGGCAGCAGACACCATCTACCACTACCAACCGATTGGGCGTCGTGGTTGCCGAGCTGACGGACAAGCAGCGTGAGGCCATGGATGTGGATGCAGGTATTGTTGTGCGCGAGGTCCGACAGGGCCCGGCGGCAATGGTTGGTCTGCGGGCCGGTGATGTTATCACCAGCCTGGATAACAAGCAGATCAAGTCCGTCGAGCAGTTCGAAGATATGACCGAGGCGTTACCGACAGATCGTTCGGTTTCCATGCGTGTTGTCCGCCAGGGCCGCGCCAGTTATATCACCTTCCGATTGGCTGACTAGAGCGGCTTATTGATCAGCTAACCCTGCGTGCTCCTGGTGTTCCAGGGGCTCGCTGGTTAGCCTTTACTCGATAGCGTCTGACTGCTTATTCGGGTACACTCGCGAGCTGATTTGGGGGGAGTCCCCCGTCAACTGCTTGGAGCTCCCTGGCTCCCAGTCTTGCAATCATGTCTGGATGATCCCCGTTGTGAGTGACCTTAGTTTAATTCGTAATTTCTCGATCATTGCCCATATTGATCACGGTAAATCGACCCTAGCGGACAGGTTTATTCAAATCTGTGGTGGTCTGGCCGACCGGGAAATGGCCGCGCAAGTGCTCGATTCCATGGATCTTGAGCGTGAGCGGGGCATCACCATCAAGGCTCACAGCGTCACGCTGTATTACACCTCCGAAAAAGACGGCAAGACCTATCAGTTGAATTTTATTGATACGCCCGGTCACGTCGACTTCCATTACGAAGTCAGCCGCTCGCTGGCCGCCTGCGAAGGGGCTCTGCTGGTTGTTGATGCGGCCCAGGGTGTTGAGGCCCAGTCGGTCGCCAACTGTTATACCGCCATTGAGCAGGGTCTTGAGGTCATGCCCGTGCTGAACAAGATCGACTTGCCCCAGGCTGAGCCTGAGCGGGTTATGGCCGAGATTGAAAGTGTCATCGGGATAGATGCCACAGACGCGGTCACCTGCAGCGCGAAAAGCGGGTTGGGGGTGATAGACGTACTGGAACGCTTGATTCAGGTGATTCCGCCGCCAGTAGGCGAATTGGATTCTCCGCTTCAGGCGCTGATCATCGACTCCTGGTTCGACAATTACCTGGGTGTTGTTTCGTTGGTACGGGTCAAGCACGGTCGCATTCGCAAGGGTGACAAGGTGCTAGTCAAGTCGACGGGCAAGATTCACCAAGTGGATAGTGTTGGCGTCTTCAATCCCAAGCATAGTGAAACGGCTGACCTGAAAGCGGGCGAGGTCGGCTTCATCATTGCTGGCATCAAGGACATCCATGGTGCCCCTGTGGGTGATACCCTGACCCTTTCCAGTACCCCGGATGTCGATATGCTCCCGGGTTTCAAAAAGGTCAAGCCGCAGGTTTATGCTGGGCTTTTCCCAGTGAGTTCGGAGGATTTCGAAGATTTTCGCGATGCGTTGTCCAAGCTGACGCTGAACGATGCTTCCCTGCATTTCGAGCCCGAAAGTTCCGAGGCCCTGGGTTTCGGCTTTCGTTGCGGTTTTCTCGGCATGTTGCACATGGAGATTATCCAGGAACGGCTTGAGCGCGAATACGATCTGGATCTGATCACCACTGCCCCTACGGTGGTATTCGAAGTGGTCAAGAAGGATGGCAGCGTTATCTACGTTGACAATCCTTCGCGCCTGCCCGATCCATCCATGATCGAGGAGATGCGCGAGCCGATTGTGCGAGCCAATATCCTGGTACCCCAGGACCATCTGGGTAGCGTGATTACTTTATGTTCAGAGAAGCGCGGCATACAGCACGACATGTTGTTTCTCGGCACCCAGGTACAGGTAATCTATGATCTGCCGATGAACGAAGTGGTTTTGGACTTTTTTGATCGCTTGAAATCGGTCAGTAGTGGGTATGCATCGCTGGACTATGCCTTTGAGCGATTCCAGGTTGCTCGTCTGGTGCGTCTGGACGTAATGATCAATTCAGAGAAAGTTGATGCATTGGCGCTGATCGTGCATCGGGACAACGCGGCCTACAAGGGACGCCAGCTGGTTGAAAAAATGCGTGAGCTGATACCGCGTCAGATGTTTGATGTGGCAATCCAGGCGGCAGTGGGCGGCCAGATTGTTGCTCGCTCGACGGTCAAGGCATTGCGCAAGAACGTCATTGCCAAGTGCTATGGTGGCGACGCTAGCCGGAAAAAGAAGTTGCTCGAGAAGCAGAAGGCCGGTAAGAAGCGGATGAAGCAAGTCGGAAATGTGGAAATACCCCAGGAAGCCTTCCTTGCGGTATTGAAAGTAGACAGCTAGCAATAGCTAAACGGAATCGAATATGCATATCAATTTTCCGCTGCTTCTGGTGCTCGCCGTAGCCATCACCGGGTTTTTAGCGCTGATCGATCTTGTCTGGCTCGGCCCGAAGAGACGCCGGGCACGTGCCAACTATCAAGCGAAGGTTGATGTTGCAGATCCGATGGTGATCGAGCGGATGGGCAAGGAGCCGCTGCTGGTCGAATACGGGAAGTCCTTCTTTCCGGTATTGCTTGTGGTGCTGGTGTTACGTTCCTTCCTGGTTGAGCCTTTTCAGATTCCTTCGGGGTCCATGAAGCCCACTCTTGAAGTGGGTGACTTTATTCTGGTTAACAAGTTTGCCTACGGCATCCGCCTGCCGGTAATTGACACCAAGGTCATACCCGTGGGCGATCCGGAGCGTGGCGATGTAATGGTTTTTCGTTACCCCAATGACCCTCGCATCAATTACATCAAGCGTGTGGTTGGACTGCCGGGTGATCGTGTGAGCTACGTGGACAAGGAGCTCTTCGTCAATGGCGACAGAGTGCCCACCAGTCTGGTTGAGGTGAAGCTTGATGACGAGCTTCCAGCGGGTCATCCGATGCAGCATATTGCCGAGGTTCGCGTTCTTGAGGAGCAGCTTGGTGAGGTCGAACACCTCATCAGGGTCGAGCGCCTTGCCCGTAAACAGCCTTCTCAGGAGTGGCTCGTACCGCCTGGGCACTACTTCATGATGGGCGATAACCGGGACAATTCCAATGACAGCCGCTACTGGAATGCGCCCGATATGCCCAGGGAGTTGTGGGGAATGGTCCCGGACAACTATATTGTAGGTAAGGCATTTGCCATCTGGATGCATTGGCCAGAGCCGAAATTGCGTAACCTGCCAAGTTTTTCAAGGGTTGCCCTGATACATTGATGGGCTGGAACTACAACACCAACAACGGACGTCACGAGGTTATTCATGCGCCACTCCCAGAAAGGCATGTCATTTTTTGGCTGGTTGGCCGTCATTGCACTGATCGTATTCGGTCTGGTTCTTGCGATGAAGCTGATCCCTATTTACCTTGATCATTTTGCCCTGCGCAGCATGGTGACTAAGATCAATGAAGATCCCACGATCGAGATCAATTCGATCAGGCAGTTCAACCGCTACATAGAAGATGGCATGCAGATAAACAGCATCCGCGATATCAATGCGCGTGAAGCGATCAAGATAACTGCCAGCGGTGCCAACGCCTATACCGTGCAGATCGCCTATGAGGTGCGTACGCCCGCACTGCAGAACGTGGACCTGCTGGTCCATTTTGATGAAACCCATATAGTCAGACCTATTAAGTGACAAACAAGTTAGACCGCCTTGAACGCAAGATTGGCTACAGCTTCAGCGACCCTGAGCTGCTGAACCTGGCTCTTAGCCACCGAAGCCTGGGGGGCCGCAATAACGAGCGGCTGGAATTTCTTGGCGACTCGGTACTTAACTTTGTCGCAGCTGAGGCGCTGTATCAACGTTTCCCGCAGGCCCGGGAGGGGCAGTTGTCGCGGTTGCGAGCCAGACTGGTCAAAGGTGTTACCCTCGCCGAACTGGCCAAGGGGTTCGAGCTTGGCGAATATCTGCGGCTTGGGTCCGGGGAGTTGAAAAGCGGCGGCTTCCGCCGCGAATCAATTCTCGCTGACGCGACCGAAGCGATTATCGGAGCCATATACCTCGAAAGTGGTCTTGAGGTCGCCCGCGAACGGATACTGCACTGGCTGCAGGATCATATCGCCAGTCTGACATTGGTCGACAATAACAAGGATCCCAAAACCCGATTGCAGGAATACCTGCAGTCCCGGCATTGTGATCTGCCTCGCTACGAAGTCACCGAAAGCGGTGGTGAGGCGCACTGCAGAACTTTCCGGGTCGAATGCCTCGTCAGTCCTCTGGAGCAAACCACCTTCGGTGTTGGCAACAGCCGTCGTTTAGCCGAGCAGGTTGCCGCCCAAAAAGCCCTTATCGCCCTGGGCGTGGAGAAAGCAGATGAGTGATAGTACTTCCCGTTGTGGCTATGTGGCCATTGTAGGCCGGCCCAATGTGGGCAAGTCGACGCTGCTCAATCACATTCTCGGACAGAAACTCGCGATCACCTCGCGCAAGCCGCAGACTACCCGGCATACGCTGTTGGGCATCAAGACCGAAGGTGAGACGCAGGCGATCTATGTTGATACGCCCGGTTTGCACAAGGAAAACGAGAAGGCGCTGAATCGCTTCATGAACAAGAGCGCTACCCAGGCTCTACGTGATGTTGATGTGGTACTTTTCGTGGTTGATCGTACCCGCTGGACCGATGAGGACCAGATGGTGCTGGAAAAGGTGCGCTACGTGACGTGCCCGGTACTGCTGGTGGTCAACAAGGTCGACCGCATGGACGATAAGCAGGAGCTACTACCCCACCTGGAATGGCTTGCTCAGCAACTGCCCGATGCGGAAGTGGTTCCTGTTTCTGCACTCCAGGGTCGCAATATCGAAGAGCTGGAGAAATTGGTTGCCGCACGTCTACCCGAGGGCGAGCATTTTTATCCAGAAGACCAACTGACTGATCGTAGTTCACGCTTTTTGGCCGCTGAACTGGTACGCGAGAAAGTCATGCGTCAGCTCGGCGCAGAAATTCCCTACCAGGTGGCTGTGGAAATCGAACAGTTCAAGCAGGAAGGCAAGGTTCTGCATATTCATGCGCTGATCCTGGTAGAGCGTGATGGTCAGAAAAAGATCATTATCGGTGACGGTGGTGACCGCATGAAAAAGATTGGTCAGGAAGCGCGTCTTGACATGCAGAAGCTCTTTGGCAGCAAGATCATGCTCAACTTGTGGGTCAAGGTACGCCGCGGCTGGTCTGACGACGAACGCGCGCTTACTTCCCTGGGTTATTACTTCGACAAGTAGCCACTTGTCGCCCTCGAGGTCGCAGTGCAATCAACCCTGACTCCGGCCTACGTCCTGCACAGTCGACCCTATCGCGACACCAGTGCGCTGGTAGACGTCCTGACGTTGCATCAGGGGCTACAGCGGGTAGTCTGGCGTGGAGCAAGGAAACCCCGCGGCGGAGTTTCCCCGCAACCCTTTGTGCCTCTTCTGGTGGGTCTGGCTGGTCGCAGTGAACTGAAAACCCTGACTCAGGCTGAGACTGCGGGCACCTATATGCCGCTTCAAGGAGATTCGCTATTCAGTGGTTTGTATCTGAATGAGTTGCTGGTGCGAGTTCTGGCTGTCGGCGACCCGCAGACGTTGGTGTTTTCTGCCTACCAATCAGCCCTGCAAGCATTGGCGGGCACTACATCGGTTGAACCAGTACTGCGACAGTTTGAATGGCAACTGTTAGACGTTATGGGCTATGGTTTCAGCCTGACAGAAGACGCGAGTGGGGCTGCCATTGAAGCGGATGCCATTTACGTCTGGCAGGCAGAAGAAGGCTTGTTGCGCCTCATTGATGCCCATCCGGGAGATGGGCGTCCAGGATTGCCCGGTATTGGCTTGCTTGCAATGGCGCGAGCTGACTGGACGACGCCACTTGCTCTCAGAACGGCAAAAAATCTTATGCGGCAGGCCCTGGCAATACATTTGGGAGGCCGGCCGCTGGTCAGCCGTCAGCTGTTTTCATTACCTAGCAGCACTCCCAGAGGAGACAGATCTTGAGCCACCCACAACGTGTACTCTTAGGCGTGAATATCGATCACGTGGCGACCTTGCGTCAGGCGCGAGGAACACGCTATCCCGACCCCGTCCAGGCTGCGATAGAGGCTGAACAGGCGGGGGCAGACGGTATCACACTGCATCTGCGCGAAGACCTCCGTCATATTCAGGAGCGAGACGTGCGCATGCTCAAGGATATTCTGCAGACCAGAATGAATCTGGAAATGGCCGTGACCAATCAGATGATACGTTTTGCCGAGGAGATTCGGCCGGCCAACATCTGTCTGGTACCTGAGCGTCGCGAGGAGCTGACTACCGAAGGTGGACTCGATGTGGCGGGCAACAGTGCCAAGATCCATGAGGCAGTAGAGCGTTTGTCGGCCATGGGTAGTGAAGTATCCTTGTTCATCGATCCGGATCCCCAGCAGATCGAGGCTTCGAAACGCGCTGGAGCACCGGCTATCGAGCTGCACACAGGGCATTATGCAGACACTCAGGGTCAGGAGCAGCAGGATGCCCTGGCCCGTTTACGTGAGAGCTGCATGTACGCGCGCAAGCTGGGTCTGGTAGTCAATGCCGGGCACGGTCTGCATTATCATAATGTCGAACCGATTGCGGCGTTGCCGGGAATCAATGAGCTCAATATCGGGCATGCGATTATTGCCCGTGCTCTGTTTACCGGGCTGTCGAGCGCAGTGGCGGATATGCGTACCTTGATTCTTGGCGCTTCGGGCAACAGATGATCCTGGGAATTGGAACCGATATGGTACTGGTTAGTCGTATCGAGGCTGTTCTCGGGCGCCAGGGAGACCGGTTTGCGCGCCGCATTCTGACCGATTCAGAGTGGCAGCGTTACGCTGATCATGGGCAGCCGGCACGTTTTCTGGCCAAGCGCTTTGCGGCCAAGGAGGCTATTCTCAAGGCCTTGGGTACAGGGCTGGGTCAAGGCATGTCCTGGCATTGCATACAGATTGATCGCAATTCGCTGGGCGCACCAGTCGTTGTACTCAGCGGTGCGGCCCTGTCCCGGCTCAATGTTGGCGGCGGCGGCACCATGCTGCTCAGCTTGAGCGATGAGCGTGAGCAGGCGCTGGCATTTGCCGTGTGGTCTGCAGGCCCTTCGCCCTATACCGACTCAGTGGCGTAGGCGGCCTGTAACCGGGTAATGGATTCAATCAATTGGCTGACTGCCACCTGGGTGGGTTGGCCCCGCTTGAGCAGCTCCTCTGCCTGCTGACAGCAAGCGCGCAACTGGGGGACCCCGCAGTAGCGACAGGCGCCATGTAGTTTGTGGATGACCTCCAGCAACTCCTCAGTTGCGTTGGCGGTGATGTACTGCTCAATCCTCAGGCGCTCGTCTGGCAGGCTTTCGATCAACATGCGAAGCATGTCCTCCTCAAGGTCTTCTTTGCCGGCGGCCAGTCGCAGACCTACCTCGCGATCCAGAACCGCGAGCCGTTCGCGATCTTCCAGCCGTCGGTTAGGTGTGCTTTCGAGGTAGTCCTCAGGAGCGGGCATATCCAAGGTGACCCCAGTCCAGCGCTGCACGCAATGGGCAAGCTGTTCGGGGCTGATCGGCTTGCTCATATAATCGTTCATGCCACATTGCAGCAGCTTGCGTCGCTCCTCTGCCAGGGCGTGGGCAGTCAAGGCGATCACCGGTAGTGGTTTGCTCCCGGCCATTTTTTCGCGCAAGCGTAGCTCGCTGGTGGCAGCACGACCATCCATCCCCGGCATCTGCACATCCATAAAGATCAGATCGACTGTTTCTTCGGTGAGTAGGTCCAGGGCTTGCTCTCCGCTCTTTGCGGAAAGTACATGGGCACCCATCTGGCTCAGAAAGGTAGCGACCAGCTTCAGGTTGGCTTCGTTATCGTCAACGCAGAGAATTGTGACCTGTTGGCTCAGAACTGCTGGCCGCATTATCACGCTGGCTGGTTCGGACTTGAATAACCGATTGATGGCGCGCAATACTTTACGTGTACATAGCGGCCGGGAAAGAACCTGACATTCGCTGGCGGGCAACTGGTCAAGGGCGGGGTAGTGTTCAGTGGTATCAATCAGCAGTATGGTCTTGCAGCCGCTCTCTGCGGAGCGGCGTTTGAACAGATCCAGCAAAATTTCGGGCTGATTTACAGAGGCGGCACTGCTGAGCAGCATCAGGTCAATCGCTTGCTCGCTGTGTTTGCGCGCGATGACGTCCTCTTCTAGAAGAGCGGGAGAGTCATAGACGCTTACCCCCAGACCAAGGTCTTCCAGGCAGTGCAGCAAAGCCTGCCTGCTCAAGAGCAGCGGCTCGACCAACCCTGCGCGCACTCCTTCGAGCGGCCTGTAGGGAAGGTCATCGCTGGCCTGGCTGGACTTTTCCAGGCGTACCGTGAACCAGAACTCAGAGCCCTCTGCAGGTTGACTGTTGAGTCCAATCTCCCCCTGCATCTGCTCCACCAGGCGCTTGGCGATGGTCAACCCCAGCCCGGTGCCACCAGCCTGACGGGAAATCGAATTGTCCGCCTGGCTGAACGCCTGGAACAGCCGTTTTTGCTGGCTCGCGGTGAGACCCGCTCCGGTATCGGTGACACTGATGCGCAGCAGCACATGGGTTTCGTCCTCGTGCTCGAGCATTGTGCGAATGCTCACCGAGCCGGTATGCGTGAACTTGATTGCGTTGCTGATCAGGTTGGCCAGAATCTGCTTCAGGCGCAGGGCATCACCTGACAGGCCCAGTGGCGTATCACGATAGATAATACTGACCAGCTCCAGGTTCTTGTGATGCGCTGCTGGCGCAAGCATGGTCAGGGTGTCCTGAATCAGATCGCGCAGATTGAAGGGCAGGTTGTCGAGTATCAGCTTGCCTGCCTCGATCTTGGAAAAGTCGAGGATCTCGTTGATTATTGCCAGAAGATTGTCTGCCGACGATCCGATCGTGCCCAGGTATTCCTGCTGACGGTTGCTCAGCTCGGTACGCTGCAGCAGGTGGCTGAAGCCGATGATGCCGTTGAGCGGCGTGCGCAGTTCATGGCTCATGTTTGCAAGAAATTCGGACTTGATGCGGCTGGCTTCAAGGGCGGTCTTGCGTGCCATGTCGAGTTCGATATTCTGTACCTCGATGGTTTCAAGGGTCTGGCGGAGGTCTTCAGTGGCCTGGTCGATGTTCTGCTGCAGCTCGCCCTGAGCGCTTTGTAGCGTTTCTGCCATGGCGTTGATGCCGTTGGCCAGGTCGTCAAGCTCTCGACTATCCTGGCCCTCCAGACGGACATCCAGTTGGCCACGACTGATCCGGCTGACCGCATGGTTCGCCTTGGCAATTGGATCGCTGATACGCCGTCCAAGGCTACTCACCACCAGACCAGTAAAGGTCAGTCCGACAAGAATAATTACCAAGGTGTGTAACAGAACCTGGTGCTGGCGCAGGCGGATATTGCCGTGACTGAGTTCGACTTCAAGCCAGCCCAGCAGGGCATCAGGTTCAACGCTGGATTCTTCCTGGCGATCAATCAGATCACTGGAAGCAAGAAGCGGCAGAAGGAAACGGCTGCTTCCATCGCTGCGGCGCACCTGCAGGCCAGTCCCTGCCCCCAGGTTTTCAACAGCCAGGGTGCGCTCGGGCTGATGCATCAGGGGCCCGCTGTGTTCCAGTACGTTACGCTCGCTGTCATACAGGCTGACCGCCCGCACATCCTGACGGTTGAGGGCGGCTGAAAGGCGCTTTCTGATCTGTTCAGGCTCGCCGCGCAATAGTGCTGCGGCCGCTGGGTCCTGCAGGTGTTCCACGGTCATGAATCCGCGCTCGAGCAACTGCTGGTTCAATTCACTGATCGCCTGCCAGCTGAAATAGCTCCCCAGGGCAAGGATCATTGCGCCCGTGGGTATCAGGGTCATCAGCAGGATGCGCGCCTTGAGGCCTATATCATTCATTGTGTATCCCTCACTCCGTTGCCGGTATCATAGGCCGCCTGAATGAAAAGCACAGCACCGGGCGCAATCCCGGTCCCTGGCAATGAAAGGTGCGAGATGACCACTGACTATCCTACAGTCGCCGACTTTGTCGGTAACACGCCGCTGGTGCGTCTGCAGCGCATTCCCGGTGATACCAGCAACACCATACTGGCCAAGCTCGAAGGCAACAATCCCGCCGGCTCAGTCAAGGATCGGCCGGCGCTCTCGATGATCGAGCAGGCCGAGTTGCGGGGTGAGATCAGCCCTGGCGACACGCTGATCGAGGCCACATCGGGCAACACCGGTATTGCCCTGGCAATGGTAGCTGCCATCAAGGGATACCGGATGATACTTATCATGCCGGACAACATGAGCTCGGAACGCAAGGCAGCCATGAGCGCCTATGGCGCCGAGCTGATTCTGGTCAGCCGGGAGGCAAGCATGGAGGGCGCCCGCGACCTGGCCATGCAGATGCAGGCCGAGGGCAAGGGCCGGGTGCTGGATCAGTTTGGTAATTTCGATAATGCGCAGGCGCATTACCGCAGTACAGGCCCGGAGATCTGGCGTGATACCCGCGGCACTGTTACTCACTTCATCAGTTCCATGGGCACCACAGGTACCATTATGGGCACTTCGCGTTACCTCAAGGAGCAGAATCCGGCCATTCAGATAGTCGGTCTTCAGCCCGTTGAAGGTGCCTCCATACCTGGTATTCGTCGTTGGCCCGAGGCTTATATGCCAGGCATCTTTGATGCGCAGCGGGTAGACCGGATTGTCGACATGGGCCAGCAGGAGGCTGAGACCATGATGCGCCGACTGGCCCGCGAGGAGGGTATTTTCTGCGGTGTATCCTCTGGAGGTTCGGTGGCCGCTGCCATGCAGTTGTCGCGAGAGGTAGAGAATGCAGTCATTGTCGCCATCATCTGCGATCGCGGCGATCGCTATCTGTCCACCGGGGTGTATGACCCAAAATCATGAAAGCCTTCCGCGGTAAATCGCGCAAGACCGCCGATGCGCCAGCAGCCCTGGGTCAGCGCATCGAAGTAGACCTCGAGCGCCTCAGTCATGACGGCCGGGCTATTGGACGCTGGCAGGGTAGAACCGTATTTGTCGACGGCGGGCTACCTGGAGAGCGCGTTGTGGGGCGGGTATTAAAGGCGCGAAGCAAACTGATCGAGACACGCATCGATAGCGTTTTGCAAGCCAGTCCCGAGCGGGTTGCTCCGGCTTGTCGGCACGCTGAACTCTGCGGCGGTTGCAGTTTGCAGCATATGCCCCACGCAATGCAGTTGCAGGTCAAGCAGCAGGCGCTGGCCCAGCAATTGCAGCACTTTGCAGGCTTGGAGCCTGAGCAATGGATGCCGCCCCTGTTGGGTCCGGCGTACGGCTATCGTCAGCGCTCGCGGTTGGCCGTGCGCTGGGATCGCAAGCAGGCGCGCCTGGAGGTCGGCTACCGTCAGCGTTTCAGCAGTGATCTGGTAGAGGTAAAGGAGTGCCCGATTCTGGTGCCGGAGCTCGAAGGGCTGGTGCAGGCATTAGGTCCTCTACTCCGCGAGCTGGAGGGTGCTGCAGCCCTCGGACATGTGGAGCTGATCGCGGCGCAGGTACCGCTTATCGTTGTCCGTCATATGCAGCCCTTGCCCCCTGGTGATCTTGAGCGTCTGCGCACGCTTGCACTGGACCATAATGCCGAATGCTGGTTGCAGCCCGGTGATCCCGATTCGCTGCACTGCATCAGCGGCGCTGGGACTGAGGCAGCCTATGTGCTGGCCGATCAGGACCTGCGTTTGGCGTTTGCGCCGGGTGATTTCATTCAGGTGAATGGTACGGTCAATCAAGGGATGATCAACCAGGCATTGCAGTGGCTTGCACCTCAGGCTGACGAGCGTATTCTTGATCTTTTTTGCGGGGTAGGCAATTTCAGTTTGCCGCTGGCATCAGCAGGGGCAAGGGTAACCGGAATTGAAGGCGACAAGCAGATGGTGGCCCAGGCAAAAATCAATGCCTTGAATAATGGGCTGGAATCACCGCACTTTTTGGTGGCTGATCTGTCCAAACAACTCGATACCAAGTTGTTTGCTGAGGGCTGCGACGCGGCGCTGCTGGATCCGCCCCGCGATGGTGCCGAGCTGCTGGTACAGGGCCTTGCCGATATGAAGGTTGGCAGGATTCTCTACGTATCCTGCAACCCGGCTACCCTGGCGCGTGATGCGGGTATCCTGGCAGGTCAGGGGTATCGACTCACCAAGGTCGCGGTGATGGACATGTTTGCTCAGACCTCGCATGTCGAGGCAATGGCATTGTTTCTGCGCGGCACGGCGTCAGGTTCTGCTCGAAAAGCTCAATAGAGTGAAGAAAATTGTCAAACAATCCGCATGAAATCAGGGATCTGCCTTAATGGTACAGGTCAGGGCTCAATACCCAACCAATGGCGACGGTAGCGTCGATATTGCCGCCTGGATCGAGCGCATTGATCAGCGCGTTTCATTATCTTCCCCGCAGGTCCTGCGTGAGGCTTGTGAGTGGGCCTTGCAGCTTGAGCAGGAGGCTATTGCCGAGGAGAACATATGGGCTGAAGGTGCCAGCAGTTATACCACTGGCCTGGAGATGGCTGAAATTCTGGCCGAGCTCAAGCTGGATCAGGATTCACTTGTAGCAGCGGTTATCTATCGTGCAGTGCGTGAGCGCAAGACAGATCTGCCCTCCGTGGAGCGCCGGTTTGGTGCCGCGGTGGCGGGGCTGGTTGACGGTGTGCAACGCATGGCGGCCATCAGTGTGTCGCAGAATCCCGCCAAGGTAGCTGCCTTCAGCTCCCAGTCCCAGGTAGAAAATCTGCGCAAGATGCTGGTGACCATGGTCGACGATGTGCGGGTTGCTCTCATCAAGCTGGCTGAGCGCACCTGTGCCATCCGTGCGGTCAAGGATGCGCCCGATGAGAAGCGTTATCGCGTTGCCCGTGAGGTGTTCGATATCTACGCGCCACTGGCTCATCGTCTTGGGATCGGGCATATCAAATGGGAGCTCGAAGATCTCTCGTTTCGGTACATAGAGCCGCTACAGTACAAGCAGATCGCGGCTCTGCTTGATGAGAGGCGGCTTGACCGGCAGGAATATATCGATGAGGTCATGGGGCAGTTGCGCCAGCAGCTGGAGGAGGCCGGCATTCAGGCGGAGATAACCGGCCGCGCGAAACATATTTACTCCATCTGGCGCAAGATGCGCCGCAAGAATATCGACTTCAGTCAGGTTTACGACGTGCGCGCGGTGCGGGTGCTGGTGCCTCTGGTACGTGACTGTTATACGTCCCTGGGGATCGTGCACAGCCTGTGGCGGCATATTCCCAATGAATTTGACGACTACATAGCCAACCCCAAGGAAAACGGCTATCGCTCGTTGCATACTGCTGTAGTCGGCCCCGGCGGAAAGGTTCTCGAAGTTCAGATCCGAACCCAGGGCATGCACGAGGAAGCCGAACTGGGTGTCTGTGCCCACTGGCGCTACAAGGGCACCGACACGGCCAGCTCGTCTTCCAATGCGTATGAGGACAAGATTGCCTGGCTGCGGCAGGTGCTCGAATGGCACGAGGAAATGGGCGACATCGGTGGCCTGGCTGAACAGCTGCGTGTCGATTTCGAGCCTGACCGTATTTACCTGTTCACACCGGACGGACACGTTCTCGACGTGCCCAAGGGCGCCACGCCCCTGGATTTTGCCTACCGTGTGCATACCGAGATAGGCCATAGTTGTCGCGGCGCCAAGGTCAATGGCCGGATCGTGCCTCTGAGCTACATACTGCAGACCGGTGAACAGGTGGAAATTATCACCGGTAAGCAGAGTGGTCCGAGTCGCGACTGGTTGAATCCGAACCTGGGTTACGTCAACACCCCCAGGGCTCGGGCCAAGGTGCAGCACTGGTTCAAGCAGCAGGCGCGGGAGCAGAACGTACAGGCTGGCAAGCTGATGCTCGATCGCGAGTTGACCCGTCTGGCACTCAATGGGGCCGATTATGCTCATCTGATCGACAAACTGGGTATCCGTAGCCAGGAGGATCTCTTTGCTGCGGTAGGTTCTGGTGATATCCGGTTAATGCATGTGGTCAATGTTGCCCAGCAACTGATCGAACCTGACACGCACAGCGAACAACTGGAGTTGATCCCCAAGCGCCCAAGCAAGCCGGGTCGGAGGGGGGATATTTTCATCCAGGGGGTAGGAAACCTGCTGACCCAACTGGCTGGCTGCTGTCAGCCGGTGCCGGGTGATCCGATAACCGGATATATAACGCTCGGGCGCGGGGTGACGGTGCACCGCGCAGACTGCGCTACCGCCATGCAGTTACAGGATCGTGACTCCGACCGCCTCATTGAGGTCAGTTGGGGTAGCGAGCGCGTGCAGACCTATCCGGTCGAAATCTATATCAAGGCCTATGACCGATCCGGTCTGTTGCGCGACGTCTCGCAGATGCTTGCTAACGACAAGATCAACGTGCTCGAAGTCAGTACCCGCACGAACAAGGATGACAACTACGCAGCCATGTTGCTGACAGTGGAAGTACCCAATATCAACATGTTGGGCCGTTTATTGGCGCGGATAAGTCAGTTGCCCAACATTATCGAGGCGCGGCGTAATCGCAAGGAAAACTCGGCGTGAGCTACCAGATAGACGATCTGCTATATCTGATGCAGCGTCTGAGGGATCCGCAGCACGGCTGCCCCTGGGATCTGGAGCAGAGCTTCGAGACGATCGTTGCGCATACCTTGGAAGAGGCCTATGAAGTAGCTGACGCCATTGCCGAGCAAGATTACCCGCAACTTACCGGTGAGCTCGGTGATCTGTTGTTTCAGGTAGTTTATTACGCGCAGTTGGGTCAGGAGAAAAGTCTCTTCGACTGGAGTCAGGTAGTAGATGGCATCACCCGTAAGCTGATCAGACGCCACCCCCATGTCTTTCCCGATGGCAATCTGCGCACCCCGGCGGGCACGATGCAACTGGAGCCGGAGCAGGTCAAGCAACGCTGGGAAGAGATCAAGGCTCAGGAGCGAGCCGAGCGTGCAACGCATCCTCAACAGCTCTCATTACTGGATGATGTGCCAAAAGCATTGCCCGCGTTGAGCCGAGCTCAGAAACTGCAAAAACGTGCTTCTGGAGCGGGATTTGACTGGGCGGAGCCTGGCCCGGTACTGGAGAAAATGGCTGAAGAGCTAGACGAGGTGCGCGATGCTCTCGCCCAAGGCGATCTTCAGGCAGTTGCCAGTGAAATGGGCGATCTGTTGTTCGCCGTGGTCAACCTGGCCCGGCACCTGAAGGTAGATGCTGAAACCGCGCTACGTCAGGGCAACGAGAAGTTTGAACGGCGGTTCCGGTTTATCGAGAATCGTTTGGTCAGCCAGGGTTTGAACCTGGCCAACACATCTCTGGAACATATGGATCAGCTATGGGACGAGGCCAAGCAACAAGGGCTTTAAGTCATTTCAGGCCGGCTGATTCTGCTTGCCCTGCAGATTGTGCAGGTGCTTCTTGCTGAGCTCGAGAAATCGTGGCGTCATACCTGCATCGGCATAAATCGGATCACCCATCTCATCAGTGGCCACCACCTCATCACCGGCTTGATAGGGCAAGCTGGCTTCCAGTTCTTCCAGGGCGCAGGAGAGCAGGTCAGTAATCAGCTCCTCGACATGGCGTCTGGGATACATTTCCTGCAGGGCGGCGAGGCGCGCAGCATCTTCCAATGGCAGCTGCACCTGATAGGTAGTGTGTGTCATCGCGCCCTTGGCGCTGCGTTCCCACTCTTGGGTTAGTTCACGGATCTTCATGGTTTCTCCCAACTGTTTCTGCTTGTGTTCGCTTGTGGCGATAATGCCAGCATAGCTCAACGATTCATTCCTGCACGGATGCTGACGGACACTTTTCCGGACGAGTATCGCCTCAGTAGACACCCGAAAAACACGTCCCTCTTGTCAGACAGCCCCCTACGCCAGCATGCTGTGCTGTATTCAGACAACAGGAGACGGGATATGGCTGAGATTGATACGCGCTTGCGTGAGGATGTTCATGAGTTGGGCGAATTGCTCGGACAAACGATCAAGGCGCAACTGGGTGAATCTTTCCTGCAGCGTATCGAACGTATCCGTCTGGGCGCCAAGCAGGGTCGGAGCACCGACAAGGCTGCCCATGAAGCGCTATTGGCCGCGCTGCATGATCTTCCCGACGATCAGCTGTTGCCGGTATGTCGAGCCTTCAACCAGTTTCTCAATCTGGCCAACATTGCCGAGCAGTATCACCGCAACCGACGCCAGCGGCCCGATGAGCCGGTGCGTTTCGAGCAACGTTGTGTCAGTGAACTGCTGGAGCGCCTGCAGGCCACCGGTATGGATGGCGTAACCATACGTCAGCATGTCGAGTCACTGGATATCGAACTGGTTTTGACGGCGCATCCTACAGAGGTGACACGCCGCACCCTTATCCAGAAATACGACGCTATCGCCCTTGCCCTGGGCAGGCGCGATCACGATGATTTGAGTGACGCCGAGCAGGCTGGTGTGCGCGCCGATCTGGCCCGCCTGATCAGCGAGGCCTGGCATACTGATGAGATCCGACGCAACCGACCAACTCCTGTAGATGAGGCCAAATGGGGGTTCGCGGTGATAGAGCATTCCCTTTGGTCGGCGATTCCCACCTATCTGCGGCAATTGGATCAGGAGGTTGAGATTGCAACCGGGGGTCCCCTGGCGACACGCACGGCACCAGTACGCATGGCATCGTGGATGGGTGGTGATCGCGACGGTAATCCCAATGTTACGGCGCGGGTTACCCGAGAAGTGCTGTTGCTGGGCCGCTGGATGGCCGCCGACCTCTATCTGCGTGATGTCGAGATTCTGGGCAACCAGCTTTCCATGCAGGCGGCAAGCGAGCGAGTACTGGAGCAGACCGGGCCTGTTGATGAGCCCTACCGCGCCCTGCTCAAGCGGTTGCGTGAACGGTTGCAGGCCACCCGCGACTGGGCGGAGGCGGCGCTGGAAAGTGACTTGCCGCCCGATGAGGCTGTGCTTGGCAGTCTGGACGAGCTGCGTCAGCCTCTGGAGGATTGTCACACCTCATTGCTGGAACAGGGCATGGCGTTGATCGCCAATGGCCCGCTGCTCGATACCCTGCGGCGAGTTAACGCTTTTGGCCTGGGCTTGGTAAAGCTGGATATTCGTCAGGATGCCGGACGCCATGCGGATGTGCTGGCCGAGTTGACCGAATACCTGCAATTGGGCCGCTACAGCGACTGGAATGAGGAGCAACGTTGCGAATTCCTGATCCGGGAGTTGAACAATCCACGACCGCTGCTCCCTCCCGGCTGGAAATCATCCGATGAGGTCGCCGAGGTACTTGATACCTGCCGCATCGTTGCCACCCAGCCATCCGAATTGCTGGGCTCTTATGTGATATCCATGGCTTCCAGTCCCTCAGACGTACTGGCAGTCAAGTTACTTCTGAAGGAAACCGGTGTCAGTTGGCCAATGCGCGTTGTGCCCCTGTTTGAAACCCTGGCGGATCTGGACAATGCGGCGCCGGCTATAGACAGTTTGCTTTCCTTGCAGGGCTACCGGGATATAGCCGGGGACGAACAGGAAGTCATGATTGGCTATTCCGACTCTGCCAAGGATGCCGGGACTCTGGCTGCCGGGTGGGCGCAGTATCGTGCGCAGGAAGCTCTGGTGGCGGTCGCGGCGCAACACAAGGTACGCCTGCGTCTATTCCACGGACGTGGCGGAACCGTAGGTCGCGGGGGTGCGCCGGCTCACATGGCGATTCTTTCGCAGCCGCCTGGCTCGGTGAACGGACAATTCCGGGTGACTGAGCAAGGCGAAATGATCCGCTTCAAATTCGGCCTGCCAGCTATTGCTGTACAGAGTCTGCAGCTCTATACCAGCGCGGTGCTCGAGGCCAGTCTTCTGCCACCTCCAGCGCCCGAACCCCAATGGCGTGACATGATGCAGAGCCTGGCTGATCGATCTGTGACGGTTTACCGCGGCGTGGTCCGGGATGAGCCGCAGTTCGTGGAGTATTTCCGCCAGGCGACCCCCGAACAGGAATTGGCCAGATTGCCCCTGGGTAGCCGGCCAGCCAAGCGCAAGAGTCAGGGGGGGATCGAGAGCCTGCGGGCGATACCCTGGATTTTCGCCTGGACACAAACCCGTTTGATGCTGCCCGCATGGTTGGGTGCAGGTCAGGCGCTGATGGAAGCCATGGATGCGGGTGAGGCAGATCGGCTAAGGATTATGATGGATCGCTGGCCTTTTTTCCGGGCGCGAATCGAGATGCTGGAGATGGTCTTGTCCAAGGCTGATGCGAGTATTTCCCGGTTCTATGAAGAGCGGCTGGCGAGTCCAGAGCTCTGGCCACTGGGAGCGAAGCTGCGCGCAGCTTTACAGCAGGCAACCGAAGCGGTGCTGACGCTGCGCCAGACCGAGCAGTTGCTTGCACACAACCCGGCATTGCTGGAATCAGTCGCGGTGCGCAATCCTTACACCGATCCTCTGCATATATTGCAGGCAGAGCTGATGGGTCGCACCCGGTCCCAGGGCCAGAATATCGACCCGGATCTTGAGCGTGCCCTGCTGGTAACGGTTGCAGGGATCGCCGCAGGCATGCGCAATACCGGCTGAGGACCCCGTGGGCTGCGGCACTGACCGATACTATGGTCTGGCTTGTGCATGGGAGGTTGGAAGTGTATGTTTAACGCCCTTTTCGCATGCCGTTGGATGCGATGAATAAAATGCGTCGGCGCAATAGCGGGCGTTTGCCAGCAGTTGGCGTTGAGCCAGCTGCGGCCCGGTTTCAGTCAGATTAGGAGAGTTTGAATATGCGAGTCATCCTGTTGGGAGCGCCTGGCGCGGGCAAGGGCACCCAGGCCCAGTTCATCTGCAAGCAGTTTGATATACCCCAGATTTCCACGGGCGACATGCTGCGAGCGGCGGTTAAAGCCGGAACCGAGCTGGGCAAACAGGTGAAAGAGGTGATGGATAGCGGACGTCTGGTGTCCGATGATCTGATCATTGGGCTGATCCAGGAACGCATTGCCCAGGAAGACTGCCGCAACGGTTTTCTACTCGACGGTTTCCCTCGCACTATCCCGCAAGCTGAAGCCCTGGTTGAAGCCGGAGTCAAGATTGACCACGTGCTCGAGATTGCTGTCGACGATGAAGAAATCGTCGAGCGCCTGTCGGGTCGCCGCGTGCACCCGGCTTCGGGCCGTATCTATCACATTAAGCATCAGATGCCCAAGGTCGATGGCAAGGACGATGTTACCGGGGAAGATCTGGTCCAGCGCGAAGACGATGTCGAGTCCACGGTGCGTAATCGTTTGAACATCTACCACGAACAGACTCAGCCCCTGGTTGCGTTCTACCAGAAGGTATCGGACGCGCAAGGTACGCCCAAGTGCACTCGCGTTGTGGGTGTGGGCAGTGTCGATGTCATCACCCAGCAAGTCATGAACGCGTTGAATTGATGCCAAGGGTTCGCCTGCTGCGGGGCGATCTCTGATAGGTACTACCGGCTGCTCCCGGGCAGCCGCGGTTTTTCTTCGGCCTCCTACATTGAAATCGATCGCCATGACCACATTGCTCGCTCTGGATACTGCAACCGAGGCGTGCTCGGCAGCGTTGTTGCATCAAGGCCGTGTGCTGCACCGCTTCGAAGTGATACCGCGTATGCATGCCGTACGCCTGCTGCCGATGATCGGCGAGCTGCTGGACGAAGCCGGTATCAAGATGCGCGATATCGACGCACTGGTTTTTGGACGAGGCCCAGGGGCCTTTACCGGCGTGCGTATAGCAACCGGCATGGTTCAGGGTTTGGCTTTTGCATTGAACAAGCCGGTTATCGATATATCCAATCTGGCTGCGTTGGCCCAGCGAGCGGCCCGCGAGCATCAGGCGGAGAATGTGTGCGCGGCCATTGATGCGCGCATGGATGAGGTTTATTGGGGCTGCTACCAACTGCGTGAGGGTCTGATGCGGTTAGTGGGGGAGGAATGCGTCAGTGCTCCGCAAAATGTGACCCTGGCAAGCACTATGGGTCAACCAGAGGGTGCTGGCACTGGCTGGCAATATGCCGACCGTCTTGCGGTCCAGGTGGAGCGGAGCTGGCCACAGATGCTTCCTGATGCACGTGACTTGCTGACGCTGGCTATTCCGCGCTGGGAGTCCGGTGATGTCCTGGATGCAGCCGATGCGCAGCCGGTTTACCTGCGCGACAAGGTAGCGACACCGCGTTCCGTCGGCTGATTTTGCCTTTTTTCTGCAGGCAGGATAATCTCTACAAAGTATCCCTTGGAGTAATTCCATGCGTCTGGATGGCTTCATCCCATTCACAGCGCTTCCCGAGCGCAGCTCTCGCCCTGTGGTCCCGCCGGCCAACAGTGAGCCTGCGCGTGCCGGCCAGACCGCTCAGGCGGCTCCAGTCGAACCTTCCAGGGCTCTATCAACCCGAGCGGTTAACCCGTCGTCTGCCAATGCCGAATATATTCCCGCCCGCCGCGAGAGTCTGGAGCCGGTTTACGGTCGTACCAATCAGGCCATGGCCAGCTATCAGTCGACTGCTAGCATGCCTGTCAGCGACGAGTCCGAGGGCATCTTCGGTATCGACCTGTTCGCCTGATCTATCGCACCCACATCCAGGTTTTCTGATTTGAGTTCTCCCATAGAAGAGCATCTCGTTGGGGTAACATTTCTTCGCCCCGAATTTGAGGGTAGGGCGGTTGATTTAGCCAAATCCCTGGCATTGCCACTGTTTGAGCCTGCTAGCGATGCGGTTGTCTTGTTGCTCCAGGTGGGAGAGGCCGGATTGAGTTTGCAGGCGACGGGTGCTAATGCACCTGGCGCAGTCCGGGTGGATTTCGTTGAAGGCGCACTGGCCCATCGCCGTCAGTTCGGCGGAGGGACAGGACAGATGGTGGCCAAGGCTGCAGGGCTTCGTGGGTCGCTCAGGCCCAGTGTGCTCGATGCCACCGCCGGCCTGGGACGGGACGCCTTTGTATTAGCGGCTCTGGGTTGCCAGGTGACCATGATTGAGCGGCAACCTATTATCGCTGCGCTTCTGGCTGATGGTCTCCTGCGCGCCAGGGCGGCCGGGGGCGAAGTTGCGGAAATTGCCTGTCGAATGGAATTGATAGAGGCCGACGCAATTACTGCGATGGGTTCCTGGGGGGCAGCATTGCCGCAGGTCATTCACCTCGATCCGATGTTTCCCCATCGGGATAAGTCCGCGTTGGTAAAAAAGGAGATGCGGGTTTTCCGCCCTTTGGCCGGCGATGATCTGGACGCGCCAGCACTGCTTGAGGCCGCCCTGGCGCTAGCCAGCCACCGGGTCGCGGTCAAACGACCGCGCAAAGCCCCGGCTATAACCGGCCGGGCGCCCAGTGCTGAACTGAGCGGTCAGTCCAGTCGTTATGATATCTACGGTATACAGAAGCTCGGAAATTAGGCAGCGCTCTCCGGGGACGGTGCTGGCGCTGGATTCGACGCGCGCGCCACCTGTCTGATCGATAACCTGATTTCCGCACTAAGCACGCGTTTTGCTGTGTTCTCTGCTATGTCTTCCATGTCCGGCGAATAGCTCAGTCGGCCTTCGGCATCCTGGCTCAGTACTTCGGTTTCATTAAGGCGCTGAATAAATTGGCGGAAAAGGGTCTTGTCGAAGAATTCGGGTGCATTCAGGCCATGGAGAATTGATAGTCGTTGCGCCATGACTGAACACAGGGCTTCGAGCTCTTCAGCTGTCAGGCTGCCGTTGGGATTGCTGAACAGCAGTGCCGAGGCCATGTAGAAGCGTTCAAGCGTCTGTAGAATGCTGCGCGCGAGCAGGGTCAGTAATACGAACTCGCCGGAGCTGGTTTCCGGCCGGGAAATCTGGCCTGCAGCATCATGCAGTAATCCTTCCGCAATCAACCCGTCTATCCATGTCTCGATCACCCCGGACAGTTCCTCCGTGCGCCACTGCAGAAATAGCTCACCCTGCAGGTAGGGGTAGATTGCCGTTACCAGCCGGGTGATCTGTTCGCGGCTCATTCGCGCATTATTCAGAAACAGACAGGCAATCAGGGCAGGCAGCGCGACCAGGTGCAGGACATTGTTGCGATAGTAGGTCATCAGGACTGCCTGGCTTTCGTCCAGGTAGAGAATCTCGCCCAGGGCATCGGATTGACGACCGATCATGCCCATGCTTTCCACGTAGCGGATCAACGTTGCTCCGTCCATATCCGGCAACGTGATGCTGCTACTGTATGGAACACGGTGAAGGAGTTCTTTATAGCTCTCCAGTACGCGTATTAGTGCAGGCTCATCGAGTGCCAGACGACTGGTGGAAAGCATTGAAAGAGCGATCAGGTTGACCGGATTAACATCGCACGCCGCATTGATAGCGCTGGCCAGGGTGCGTGCCAGACGGTCAGTGACATCCGGGAGCCATACCGGGCGAAAGTCCGGCCCGTAACTTTGCTGACGCCAGCCCGGCTGCTCTCTGCCCAGGAAGCTGTTGAGCGCTAGCGGCTCGCCGAAATTGACTGCAACTCTGCCGAAGCGCGATTTAAGCGCTGAGAGAACCCTGAACAGATCGAAAAAGGACTCCTTCTTTTTCTCCTGCCCCCGCAGTTCACCCAGGTAGGTCCGGCCCTCAAGTACTCGCTCGTAGCCTATGTAGACGGGCACGAAGACGATTGGACGGCGGGATGAGCGCAAATAACTGCGCAGGGTGATCGATAGCAGCCCGGCCTTTGGGTTGAGCGTGCGTCCGGTGCGTGAACGACCGCCCTCTATAAAATACTCGGTGGGGAAGCCGCGGCTGAACAGTGTGTGTAGGTATTCGTTGAAAACAGCGGTATACAACTGGTTGCCGCGGAAGCTGCGACGCATGAAAAAGGCGCCGCCACGTCTGAGAATATTACCGACCACTGGCATATCCAGATTGATGCCGGCAGCAATATGAGGTGGGGTCAGGTTGTTCTGGAAAAGAACATAAGACAGCAGCAGGTAGTCAATATGGCTGCGGTGGCAGGGCACATAAATGATCTCGTTACCGGGCGCTATATCTTGAACACGCTCCACATGATTTATGTGGATGCCATCGTAGAGCTTGTTCCAGAACCATGAGAGCACTACCTCGAGAAAACGGATAATACTGTAGGTAAAGTCCGAGGCAATCTCGTTGGCATAGCGCGCTGCCTCCCGGTGAGCTTTAGCCGGATCGATTTCCCGCTCCTGAGCTTCCCGTTGTATTGCCTGTCTCACCTGGGGAGATTGCAGCAGACCTTTTAGCAGTGTGCGTCTATTGGAGAGGTCGGGGCCGACTACCGCGCCACGCTGTTGACGAAAATGCACACGCAGTAACCGGTTGACGCGCCGTAAGTTGCGCTCGCGCCCCAGGTCCTGTTGCATCAACTCCTGCAGTGACAAAGTGCGGCCGAAATGCACACGAATCTTGCGCCCGTGCAATACGATTGCCAGCAGCTTGCGCAGCCTTCCGGCCATGGTCCAGTTGTAAGCAAACAACAATTTCAGTGGTGAGGACTCGACATCCGGCGACTGGCCCCAGAAAACGCTCACCGGCACCAGTTGAACTTCCTTGCAGTAGTGTGCCTGCACCGCATCCAGGGTCCTCAATAACCGTGGAGACTGCTTTCGCGGATCCGGACGGCCTACCCAGGCCTTGGCATCGCTGAGAAACACATGGGACTCGCGCTCCTCAAGATCACCATGGGGAGCACGAACCGGGCGCGGCAGGCCCGCCTTGACGCATTCGCGGTCCAGCACCATGAGGTCGGACAATGAACGATAGGGCAGTACGTAGATAATCGGCTGATCCTGATCCAGGTTCAGATTGAAACCGCCGTTGCCAATGCTGTCGGAGCGAGCCCAGAGATAGAGTAGCCTTCGCAGCAAACCGAAGCGTAAACGACCGAAAAAGGAAGAGTAGACAGCTGGCATGGAGTTTCCTGAATGGGGGAGTATTCGCAGTCCCTGCGCACAAGGTCTTTGGCGCGGATTCTAGCCTGTTTGCGGACAGGTTTCAGCCGTGGCAGCAGCGGGTCTGGGCCAATAGCGTTGCAGGCCTTGAAATAAACCCGGCGGATTCATATAGTCCATGCCTTGAGCGCTGATTCATTCCTTGCTGATAGCTGGTAGAGCAAGGACGCTGCCTCGGCGTATCGACTCCTCTGGTGTCTGATCGTCCTTGCCCGTCCAATGCCTGCCCCGCTTTGACACTAATCAATGTATCCTTGCGCACTGCACTGTCCGCCCGTTTGCGGCGCATCTGTTTTTTTGGGGGTAACGGAAGAGGCCATGATAAAGATAAACAGCCTGACCAAACGCTTTGGCGACCATGTTGCCGTGGATAACTTGTCCTTTGACGTCAGTCCGGGGGAGGTGCTGGGTTTTCTGGGGCCCAATGGCGCCGGAAAATCCACCACAATGAAAATGCTTACCGGGTTCCTTACCCCTGACGGTGGCTCAGCCTCCGTGGGCGGGTTCGATATCCAGACCCAGACGCTACAGGCGCAGCAACAGATGGGCTACTTGCCCGAGGGTGCACCCTGCTATGGCGACATGCGGGTCAAGCGCTTCCTTGAGTTCATTGCCGAAGTCCGTGGCTTCAGCGGTGCAGAAAAGCACAGGAGAGTAGCCTGGGCCGCTCAGCAACTGGAACTTGACGCAGTGATGAGCCAGAGCATCGAGACCCTGTCCAAGGGCTTCAAACGTCGTGTTGGGCTCGCCCAGGCGATTCTGCATGACCCCAGTATTCTGATTCTCGATGAGCCCACTGACGGCCTGGACCCGAACCAGAAGTATCAGGTCCGCAAGTTAATCAAACAGTTGGCCGAGGGAAGCAACAAGATCGTCGTGATTTCCACGCACATTCTCGAGGAGGTCAGCGCGGTCTGCACCCGGGCTGTGGTCATCGCCCACGGCCGCCTGTTGGCCGATGGCACGCCCGAACAGCTCGAGGCACGCTCGCGCTATCACCAGGCGGTAACAGTTGCCCTTGAGCAGCCGGTGGACAGTCAGCCGTTACTGGCGTTACCTGGCGTACAGGAAGTTGAAGTAAGGCCTGACGGCCATACGCTCACCGTCATAGCCAAGCCCGGTGAGGTGATATTTCCAGCCGTGGGCCAATATGCGCAGGACCATGCCTGGCCAGTACGTGAGCTCTCGGTCGAGCGCGGCAGACTGGATGAAGTCTTCCGCCGTCTGACAGCGGAGGAGGCAGCATGAAAAATCTCGGCGTCATATTCAAACGTGAGTTGGGCAGTTATTTTGCGACGCCCCTGGCGTATATCTTTATCGTTATCTTTCTGGTGCTGGCAGCGGTATTCACCTTTTATCTTGGCGGCTTCTACGAAAGTGGCCAGGCAGACCTGAATGCCTTCTTCAACTTCCACCCCTGGTTGTACCTGTTCCTGGTACCGGCTGTGGCAATGCGGTTGTGGGCCGAGGAGCGCAAGTCAGGCACGATAGAGCTGCTGATGACGCTGCCTGTCTCGCGGACCGACATGGTGTTGGGCAAGTTTCTCGCTGCCTGGGTGTTTATTGGTCTTGCGCTGCTACTGACCTTCCCGATCATCATCACAGTCAACTATCTGGGGTCACCTGACAACGGTGCCATCTTTACCGGCTATCTGGGCAGTTGGCTGCTCGCCGGTGGCTATCTGGCCATTGGCTCGTGCATGTCGGCTTTGACCAAGAATCAGGTGATCGCGTTTATTGTCAGTGTCGTTGCCTGTTTCATCTTCATAGTCAGCGGATTCTCCCTGTGGCTCGATCTGTTCAGCGGATGGGCCCCCCAGTGGTTGCTCGACGCTATTGCCTCACTCAGTTTCCTGATTCGTTTTGACGCCATCAGCAAGGGTGTCCTGGATCTGCGTGACCTGCTGTATTTTATTTCGCTCATGGCTGTGTGGTTGCTGGCTACCGCGATTGTCATCGACCTGAAAAAGGCCGATTGAGGCGAAGGAGACATAATAATGAAACGTTTGATGTATTCAGGCACCGGCCTGCTGGTCCTGCTGCTGGCCTTCGTCGCCTTCAACATGGCCTCCAATACCCTGCTCCCCGGGGCCCGTATCGACCTGACCGAGCAGAAGCTCTACACCATTTCTGACGGTACCCGTGAAATCCTGACCGGTCTGGAAGAGCCGGTAACCCTGTATTTCTTCTTTTCTGACAGCGTCAGCAAGGACATGGTAGTCCTGCGTAACTATGCACGCCGAGTAGAGGAGCTGCTGCAGGAATATGATCGTGTGGCCGGGGACAAGATCGATCTGCAGATCATCGATCCACAGCCCTTCTCCGAAGCTGAAGACCGAGCGGCCGAGTTCGGGCTTCAGGCCATTCCATTGCCGCAGAGCGGTGAGAAGCTTTACTTCGGCCTGGCAGGTAGCAATACCCTGGGCGAGCGGGAGGTCATTCCATTCTTCGCATTGGAGCAGGAAGGTCTGCTGGAGTACGAGCTGAGTCGCCTGATTAACAGTCTGGCGCAGCCCGAAAAGGCCCAGGTCGGTCTGATCAGTGGCCTACCCCTGGGTGGCGGCATGAACCCGATGACCGGACAGCCCGCTGCACCCTGGGTGGTATTCGAGCAGATTCGCCAGCTATTTGAGGTCAACAATCTCAAGCACGATATCACCGAGGTTCCTGCTGATATCGACGTTCTCATGCTGGTGCATCCCAAGGCGCTGACAGAACAGGCGCTGAATGCAGTTGACCAGTTTGTACTGCGTGGTGGCAAGTTGTTGGCTTTCATTGACCCGCTGGCTGAGGCCGACCAAAGCCAGGAAGCGATGATGGACGCAATGGCGGATGGTAAATCGTCAGATCTTTCGCCATTGCTGAGCAATTGGGGCGTATCCTTTGATGCTGAGAAGGTCTTGCTGGATGCGCGTCTGGGCATGTCTGTGGGTCGTGGACAGGGCCAGTTGCCTGCCCGGCACATAGGTTGGCTCGAAATCGAGCAGGCCCAGATCAATCAGGACGATACGGTCACCGCGCCGTTGAGCCTGCTGACCGTCGCCACGGCTGGCGCGCTAGCGCCGATCGAGGGCGCCCAGACGCAGTTTACGCCTCTGTTTTCGAGCACCGGCAACAGCGCTTTGATTGCCAGCAGCGCCTTTACCGGCATGCAGGATCCGGAAGTTCTGCTTGATGGTTTTCAGCCTGATTCGAATACCTACCACGTTGCAGCCCGACTGCAAGGCCCCGCGGTAAGTGCCTATCCCGAGGGCTTTGAGGGTAACAAGCCAGCGATCCAGTCAGCGGACAACATCAACGTGATTGTCATTGCCGACACCGATCTGCTGACAGATCGCATGTGGGTGCAGGTGCAGGATTTCTTTGGTGAGCGGATCCCTCAGCCGTGGGCAGACAATGGTGGGCTTGCGATTAACGCACTCGACAACCTGTCAGGCTCTGAGGCGCTGATCAGCGTGCGCTCGCGTGGCGATTCCACACGTCCGTTTACGGTTGTAGAGAACCTGCAAAGGGCTGCAGAGCGTCGGTATCGCGCCAGCGAGCAACGATTGCAGCAGCAGCTGGCCGAGACCGAGCAGCGACTGGCTGAATTGCAGCAAGGCCAGGATCCTTCTCAAATAGTGGAAATGAGCGCCGAGCAACAGGAAGCTGTGCAGCGATTCCTGGACGAGAAGCTGGCGATTCGCAAGCAATTGCGTGACGTGCGCTTCCAGCTCAATGCCGATATCGAGGAGCTGGGTACCTGGCTGAAGGTGATCAATATTGCGCTGGTGCCAGCCCTGCTTACGCTTGGCATCCTGCTGTGGTGGCTTATTCGCCGCATGCGGCGCAAGTCGGCATAAGGAGTCTCAGGCATGAAGGTCAAGTTTATTGCGATTCTGGCTGTGATCAGCGTGCTGCTGGTCATTGTTGCCCTGCAGCGCCAGGGCGATGATCGTGTTGAAGATCTGCAGAGCCACTCTTTGCTGTCAGACGAACAGCTGGACCTGCTTGGCGAGCTGGACAGGATCAGTCTGAGCCGCGGCACAGATCAGGTCGTGCTGGAACGCGAGGCGGGCCGTTGGGGTGTGGTCAGTCGCAACGGATTCCCCGCTCAGCCGGAGCGTGTCGCTGCGCTCTTGCACGCTGTTAGGGGTGCGAGGGTGACCGAGAAGCAAACAGACGATGCACAGTATCACGCTCGTCTGGGGCTGGCGCCGGGACAGCCTGAATCTGCTCCACTGGAGTTGCAGTTGCGCTCCAGTGAAAAACAGGTCGAGGTATTGTTCGGCAATCCTGTAGGTAGTGGTCAACTGGTCCGCTTTGCAGATGAGGATCAGGTATGGCTGATCAATCGGCCCTTTGGCATGACTCTGAATCCGCAGGAATGGCTCGATCTCAAGGTCGTGCGCATTCCGATGGAATCGGCAGCTACCGCTAGCTGGGAGCATGCAGATGGCGAGACTCTGGAGCTGGAGAAAGACCAGGAGGGCGATTACAACTTCCGTCTGGTGGGCGTGGACCCGGCTGAACAGCAAGGGAGCGAGCGCTGGATCAATAGCATGGTTCTTGCCCTGACGGGCCTCAATGCCCAGGATGTGGCGCTGCGCGATGGGCTGGAGCTCGAAGCGCCGGTCCTGCAGATGCAGGTAACCACGTGGCAGGGAGCCGAGCTTGCTGCCAGTCTCTACGATCTTTCCGGACGCTATTGGCTGACCATTGATAGCTTCGAGCAGCCTGAAGATAGCAGTTATGCTGTGTACGCCGATGAGCGCTGGGCTTTCCAGCTCGGGGTCGCTCAGGTCGAGGACATGCTCAAGCGTCGTTCCGATATCATTCGCGGCGAGGCAGCGCAGTAGCTGCGACGTGAAATCAGGAATAGTGATTGAGGTACCAGATAAGCCCGCCGTGATAGGAATCCGGCGGGCTTTTTTGTTTCAAGCTTCGGGTCAGCCCAGTTGCTGGTTAACCCACTGCATGAATTGCCCAGGCGGCATTGCACCGGCAACCCGGGCTATCTCTTTTCCGCCGCGCATGATCAATAACGTAGGAATACTGCGGATTCCAAAGCGTGACGCCAGTGCCTGCTGCTCCTCGGTGTTGACCTTGCCCAGGCGCACCCGTGGCTCCAGTTCACTTGCTGCCTTGGCGAAGGTGGGCGCAAATTGACGGCAAGGTCCACACCACGGAGCCCAGAAATCCACCACCAGCGGCAGCTCAGAGCTCGCGTGTGTGTTGAAGTTGCCGGTATCCAGAACAACGGGTTCACCGGCGAACAGAGCGGCTTTGCAAACCCCGCAGCGCGGTGACTCGGCGAGCCGATCAGAGTCTATTCGGTTCTTGCGGTGGCAGTGGGGGCAGGCAATGATAATCGGCTGCGACATGGCAGGTTCCTCAGAAAAATATCTACTGCAGATATGGGGCCTTGGCAAAGGGATTCAACGGGTGTCGCTATTTTCCAGATCCTGCCAGTGCGTGCGAATTTCGACGAAGGTCAGGGACGCCGACCAGGTCAGAAGCATGAATCCGACCAGTGATTCGGTGCCAAACAGAAATCGGATATGCCCAAGGGGAAAGATATCGCCGTAACCAACGGTAGTGTAACTGGCAGCCGAAAGGTAGATGAAATCCAGAAACTGGATATGCTGGATGCCGCCGAGGGTACCCGTGTAATCGAACAGCTCGAGCAACAACCAGGCTCCGGTACCGAATAGCCATATCTGCGCTATGTGAGAGCAGAACAGGCCGCTGGTCATGGTCATAATGCGTGCGCGTCGTGAGAAGGACTTGCGGCTGTCGAGGAGCAATCTCAGGTAAAAGGATGCCTCATAGTGGATGAGCATCGCCAGCATGGCCAGTATCAGCGTACCGCCAACGACAATTACATGTTCAAGGGTCACTATCCTAGGCCTTGATTTGCCAGGTGAATTCCACTTCACCACTGGCATTCACCTTTATCCAGCGATCGGCATCTGGATCATCCTCTTCCTCTGACCAGCCACCCACCGAGCAGCGAACCTCCTCTTGCAGCCCTTGATAAATGGCACGGGCGCAATCCAGATCGGTTTCCCAGGGTGTATGTGTGCTATCAAACCAGACGCTGGCCCATTTACCGGCGGCCTTGCGCACTATCATTAGCGGAATTCGGTGCTCGCCGCAGGTCAGGGTGCCGCGACGCACAAGTTCGTGCCAGGCTTTAAGCTCAAGACTACCAATATCCTGCCCAAGCCAGGCTGTCAGTGCATCCAGATGCTCTTCGCGTAAGTAGATTTCAATATCCGGTTGGCGCACTCAGTGTCTCCTCAGGAGCGTTGCAGCAAGACCAATCGCATGGCCACTTCCAGGCCGTCAAGGCCCTTTTCGATCACTGCCCGCTGCCGCTCCGGGCTGCTGCGAAAACCATGTGGTGTCATGCCAATCAGGTTGGCCAGGTCGGCCGGGGTCAGATCCAGAGCATAGCGCAGGGTCTGGTCGTTGACGATTTTCAGTCCGTCGGGCAAGGCCTTTATCAGCTCCGGCGTGGGATGCACGCTGTCATACAGTTCTGCACGCAGACTCAGTAGATGATCGGCATGGGGACCGACCAGCAGTATCTGGCCTCCTGGCTTGAGACAGCGCAGGCATTCATCCCAGGACCAGGGGCTGAAGACACACAGTGCCGCATCGAGACTGGCATCGGGTACTGGCAGTCTGGCGGTAGAACCAACCAGCCACTGAATGTCCCGTGAGCGGCGACAAGCCTTGATAATCGCATCTTTGCTTATATCCAGGCCGGCCATCGCGGAGTCCGGAATGGCCTGCTTCATGCGTGCAGTGTAGAAGCCCTCGCCGCAGCCCATATCCAACAGGGCGGCAGGATTTGCGGGGCCCAGTAACGCATTGATACGATCGCTCACCGGCCGATAATGACCAGCATCCAGAAACGCCTGGCGGTAGGCGAGCATGGTTGGCGTATCACCAGGCTGACGGCTGTTCTTGTACTGCACCAGCAGCAGGTTGAGATACCCCTGGCGAGCCTGGTCGTAGCTGTGATTGTTTGCGCATAGCCAGCTCTTGTTGGCTGGCTGCAGGGTTTCTTGGCACAGGGGGCAGATAAGCTGGAGCATCAGGTGAGCAGCTTCTCCATGGTGGCCTGGTATATCTCGGTGAGGGTATCCAGATCGCTGGCGCTGATATGTTCGTTCAGCTGGTGGATGGTCGCATTGATCGGTCCGAGTTCGACTACCTGGGTGCCCATGGTCGCGATGAAGCGTCCATCGGATGTGCCGCCGGTGGTCGAGGGCTGCGTCTCACGGCCGGTAACCTGACGTATCGCTGCGCTAACACCATCGAGCAACGCACCGGGCTCCGTCAGAAAGGGTAGGCCGGACAGCGTCCAGTCCAGTTCGTAATCCAGTCCGTGCTGATCGAGCAGGTCGCGCACGCGTTGTTGCAGGCCTTCAGCGGTGGACTCGGTGGAAAAGCGGAAGTTGATCAGTGCGACGAGCTCGCCGGGAACGACGTTTGTCGCGCCAGTCCCGGAGTTGATATTGGATATCTGGAAGCTGGTCGGTGGGAAGAAGGCGTTGCCAGCATCCCAGTTCTCTGCCGTCAGTGCAGCCAGTGCCGGGGCTGCCAGATGGATTGGATTGCGCGCCAGGTGCGGGTAGGCCACGTGCCCCTGCTTGCCCTTGATTGTCAGCCGCGCATTGAGCGAGCCGCGGCGGCCATTCTTGACCACATCACCGACGTGTTCGGTGCTGGAGGGTTCGCCCACGATGCACCAGTCGACTTTCTCGTCGCGCTCAACCAGTGCTTCCACGACCTTGACCGTGCCTTCGGTGGCCGGACCTTCCTCATCGCTGGTGATAAGGAAAGCGATGGAACCCTTATGATCCGGCGTTTTAGCAATAAAACGCTCCACGGCGACGATCATTGCCGCGAGGCTGCCTTTCATGTCGGCTGCGCCGCGGCCGTGCAAGATACCATCGCGCACCACGGGCTCAAAAGGCGGGTTGTCCCAACGCTCGAGAGGGCCGGTCGGCACTACATCGGTATGGCCCGCAAAGCATAGTACCGGGCCTTCAGTGCCGCGCCGGGCCCAGAGGTTGTCTACCTCACCAAAACGCATGGACTCGAGTTTGAAGCCGCAGGCAGACAGCCGTTCGCCCATCAGCTGCTGGCAGCCAGCGTCTTCGGGTGTAGTCGAGTTGCGGCCGATCAGATCGCAGGCCAGCGCCAGGGTAGGGGAGAGTTCGGTCATGGTGATTTCGCAGTGGCTGAATTACCGCGACATGATAGCAGACTGGCGCCGGAATCCTTATCTCCAGACGCCCTCTGTCCTTCTTGCTGGCTGACGTTCAGGCTTTTTGAGGTTGCGGCCAGCGCGCCTTGCGCCAGGCGCGGCGCTGCTTCTTGTCCAGGAAAGTCCAGGCCAGTAGTCGACTGTGTTTTTCCCCCTGAGCCATGTTCAGGGCACGCACATCGGTTGCGCCCAATTCGCGCAACTGCTTTTCCAGCGCAGGAACGTTGGCTGCTTTGGATACAAGGCTGCTGAACCAGAAGACCTGCTGCGCCAGTCCCGCACTTTCGGCGATCATGCGAGCCAGGAATCCGCTTTCTCCGCCATTGCAGATCAATTCTGTGCTCTGTCCGCCGAAGTTCAATCCCGGATCCTCGTCCAGTGACTTGCCCTTGTTCAATTTCTGCCACTTCTGTCGATTGGCATCTTTGGCTGCGCCTGCGCTGGGATGGAACGGGGGGTTGCAGAGAGTGAAATCAAACTGCTCACCCGGCTCGACCACGCCTGCGAAAATGCTGTCGGAGTTTGGCTGGTGGCGCACACTGATTGAAGATTGCAGCCTGGGATTGGCAGCGAGAATGCGGGTAGCGCTGGCCAGGGCATTGGGGTCTATGTCGCTACCGACAAAGCGCCATTGGTACTCATGCTGGCCAATGAGTGGATAGACCAGGTTCGCACCGGTGCCAATGTCCAGACCGACCAGCTTGATACCGGTGGGGATATGACTGTCATGGCTGTCGCCAAGCAGGTCAGCGAGTGTATGCAGGTAATCAGCCCGTCCAGGGATCGGTGGGCACAGATAGCCGGCAGGAATGTCCCAGCCCTGGATACCGTATTGTGTGGACAGAAGCGCTCTATTTAGCTCCAGAACAGCTGCCGGTTTGCTGAAGTCCAGTGTCCGCTCGCCGGTCTTGCCGGGAATAATCAGTGGCTTGAGCGCCGGATTGGCTGCGGCCAGGGCGCCAAGGTTGTAATGCCCCTTGTGCTTGTTGCGGGGGTGGAAGGGCATCAGGCTTTGACTCCAACATAAATGGTATTGGTGGCTTCACCGTTCTGGAACGGATTGAAGAAAGGGACAACATGGGCAGTGTTGTTGCTGAATACCGCGTCCATTACCTGCATGAACTCAGCGTCCGGCGGGTCCTGTGACCAGAGCGCAAAACAGCCTCCGGTTCTTAATTGCCGACTCATTAACCTGAGATTGTCGACGGTGTAGAAACTGGCATTGGATTGATTTAGCAAAGCACGGGGTGAGTGATCGATATCCAGCAGTATCGCATCGAAAATTCTTCCTGGCTGCTGTGGATCGAATCCACCGCTTTGTTCGACAGCTAGATCGAAAAAGCTGCCGTGTATGTAGCGGCTACGCGGGTCGGCGTTCAGCTCCTTGCCCAGTGGGACTTTCTCCTGCTGATGCCAGCGGATAACCGTTTCCAGATAATCGACGATCAGTAGTTCGCTGACACGCTTGTCCTTCAGAGCAGCTACAGCGGTATACCCCAGACCCAGGCCCCCGACGACAACAGCCAGATTATCGCCTGATACTGCTGCCAGACCCAGATCCGCCAGTGCTATTTCGGCATCATAGAACATGCTCGACATCAGGAATTCTTCTCCGAGCTTGACCTCGTAGATATCCCGGTCGCCCAGCGCCGGTATGCGGCGCCTTCGCAGAGAAATCTCACCGATGGCCGAAGGTTGGATATCGATTTCTTCAAACAACAGGCCCATGGGAGCTCCTGATAAATAATTGCGGTTCGCATGTTAACACCTGAAGACCTTAGTGGTCTGAGCCTGCTGGTGTCAGGTGGGCTATAATCGGCCGGTATTTTTTCAGAGGTGCCCATGGCCAAAGATATCGCAATAGCTGACCCGACTACCGACGACCCGCGCTTTGGCGGTATAGCGCGGCTATATGGGCGCGAGGCGTTTGAGCAACTGCGTCGCAGTCATATTGCCGTCGTAGGGATTGGCGGGGTCGGTTCATGGGCCGCCGAGGCGCTCGGGCGCACGGGTATCGGCCGGATAACCCTGATCGACCTTGACGAGGTCTGCCAGACCAATACCAATCGCCAGTTACCAGCAATGACCGGCCAGATCGGACGGCCCAAGGTCGAGGTCATGGCCGAGCGGCTCAGGGCGATCAATCCCGACTGCGAGGTACGGGCGGTGCTGGATTTTGTCACGGACCGCACGCTGCCTGATTACATTACCGAGGACCTGGACGGGGTTGCCGACTGTATTGATAGCGTTAAGTCAAAAGTTGAACTGATTGCCTGGTGTCGGCGCAGGCGCATTCCCATTGTGACGGCCGGCGGTGCTGCGGGTCAGATCGACCCGACCCAGATCACCGTGTCCGACCTGTCCAAGACCACCAATGATCCGCTGGCCGCCAAGGCGCGCTCGCAATTGCGGCGCAATCATAACTTCCCCAAGGCGGGCAGCAAGCGCAGCTTCGGCGTGCCGTGCGTCTACTCCACAGAACAGCTCCGCTATCCGGCACCGGATGGCAGTGTGTGCCGTGAAAAGAGTTTTGCTGGAGACTCGGTCAAGCTGGACTGTGAAGGTGGGCTGGGTGCCGTCTCGATGGTAACCGGCACCTTTGGTCTGGTGGTGGCAGCCAGGCTGGTTGATCGGATTCTGAGTCGCAAAAAATAAGGTTTAAGCGGTAAACAGTATGCTGGATGCAAACTCAAGAGCCAAAAAAGCCCGCCCGAAAAATCGGTGCGGGCTTTTTTACAGCGGGTGTAGCGTCCAAGCCTGAAGCTTTCTGCCTAGTTATGCGCGTGCAGCATCTCGTTGAGCTGGATCGAGCTCTTGTTGGTCTTGCATTCAATCGAACCGGTCTGCGAGTTGCGACGGAAAAGCAGGTCCGGCTGGCTGGCCAGGTCACGAGCCTTGACGATCTCTACCAGGTTGTCGGCGTCGTCGAGCAGGGCAACCTTGATGCCGGCAGTGATATACAGACCGGCTTCGATAGTGCAGCGATCGCCCAGCGGTATACCAATACCGGCGTTAGCGCCGATCAGGCATCCTTCACCAATCGAGATCACAATGTTGCCACCGCCCGACAGGGTACCCATGGTCGAGCAGCCACCGCCCAGGTCTGAACCCTTGCCGACGAACACGCCGGCCGAGATCCGCCCTTCGACCATGCTGGTACCAGCGGTTCCAGCGTTGAAGTTGATAAAGCCCTCGTGCATCACGGTGGTGCCTTCGCCGACGTATGCACCCAGACGGACCCGAGCCGTGTTGGCAATGCGCACGCCGGTGGGTACCACGTAGTCGGTCATGGACGGGAACTTGTCGATACTCAGGACGTTGAGCATCTGCCCTGCCATACGCGCGGCAAGTTGCCGTTGGGGCAGCTCGTTGATATCGATTGCGCCCTGGTTGGTCCATGCCACATTGGGCAGCAATGGAAATATGCCCGCCAGTACTACACCGTGTGGCTTGACCAGGCGGTGTGACAGAAGATGCAGCTTGAGATAGGCCTCAGGGGTGGAAACAGGCGCAGCGTCGGTTTCCAGTACGGTGACAACCAGCGGACGGCTGCTGCCTTCGAGCTGGCTGACCATGGCCCCTGTATCGGCAAAACCAGCTTGCTTCAAAGCTTCACCAAGTGCGCTGCACTGGCTGGAAGGCAGGTTGATGGCCTGGTTGCCTTCGCTGTAACCAAGCAGGTCGGTAATTACCTTGACCATGGCTGGCTTGGGGTTCAGCACGGGCTGCGGATAATAAACCTCCAGCCACTCACCTGCAGTGTTCTGGGTACCGATACCAAAGGCCAGGCTAAAACATTCGCTCATTCGTAATTCCTTGGATTCTGTTGGTGCATGGTCATTGGAAAGCAGCGGCATAAAGGTCGGGCTTGAAACCCACCAGACGCCTCGAACCGATATCGAGTACCGGTCTCTTGATCATTGACGGATTGGCCTGCATCAGTGCTATGGCCTTATCCGTGTCGATATCGCTCTTATCGTCTTCGCTCAGTTTGCGAAAGGTCGTGCCCTGGCGATTGAGGATGGTTTCCCAGCCGTGTTCTGCGCACCAGGCAGCCAGACTGTCAGTGTCGATACCGTCCTTCTTGTAATCATGAAACTGATAACTCACGCCCTTATCATCCAGCCAAGTGCGAGCTTTCTTCATCGTATCGCAAGCCTTGATGCCGAAGAGGGTAATCATCTGGCCAGGTCCTCAAGAAACTGTCGGATGCGCTGTGCCGCTTCAATGCAATCGGCAAGGGGTGCTACCAGCGCCATACGTATGCGTCCGGCGCCGGGATTATACCCGTCAATTTCCCGGGAAAGGAAACTGCCGGGCACCACAGCCACATTCTGCTCAGCAAGCAGACGGCAGGCAAACTCACGATCATCGATTGGTGTCCGGGGCCACAAATAAAAGCCGGCGTCTGGTCGTTCGACGCTCATCACGCCGCCCAGAATGTCGAGTACCGCATCAAACTTCGCCTGATATTGACGGCGGTTCTCGGCAACATGGTCTTCATCCTGCCAGGCGGCAAGGCTGGCCATCTGGCTCTGAATCGGCATGGCGCAGCCGTGATAGGTGCGGTACGTCAGATAGGGTGCCAGCAGGCGAGCATCGCCGGCAACGAAGCCGGAGCGCAGACCTGGCAGGTTGGAGCGCTTTGACAGGCTGTGAAATACCACGCAGCGTGCATAATCATCCCGGCCCATCGCAGCGCATGCCTGGAGCAGTCCAATCGGGCCGACCGCTCCGGGGGCATGGATCTCGCTATAGCATTCATCCGATGCAATCACGAAGTCGTGACGGTCTGCCAGCTTGATCAGTTTCTGCAGCGTGGTCAGAGACATGACGGCGCCGGTGGGGTTGCCCGGTGTGCAGATGAACAGGATCTGACAACGCTGCCAGATCGACTCAGGTACCTGGTCGAAGTCTGGGACAAAGCCATTGCTTTCGTCGCAGGCAAGATAATGAGGCTCTACGCCGGCGAGAAAGGCTGCTCCTTCGTAGATCTGGTAGAACGGATTGGGGCTGACGACCAGGCCTGCGGTATCCCGCCTGACCATCGCCTGTGTGAAGGAAAACAGCGCTTCACGGGTGCCGTTGACCGGTATTATTTGTGTCGCTGGGTCTATCTGCTTGAGCTGGAAGCGATTTGTGAGCCAGTCGGCAATACCCTGGCGTAGCTCGCCGATGCCCAGGGTCGTGGGATAGATAGCAGCCTTGTCCAGATTGTCCGCCAGGGTCTGGAGCACGAACGGGGGGGAAGGGTGCTTGGGTTCGCCAATGGAAAGTGCTATCGGACGTAGCTCAGGATTGGGTGCCACGTCGGCGATCAGCGCGCGCAGCTTCTCGAAAGGATAGGGTTGCAGGCGATCCAGGTCGGCGTTCATTGGGCGGTCTTCATGGTTGGAGTGTCCTCAGATCAGAATCTGGTTGGGCATGGTTGTCTGCGTCTGATCACTGGTATTGCCGAGCGTCTCGACGATCGTGTTCTGCAGTCTGCGACACAGTTCGGGATCTGACAGAGCCTGATTATTTGCATCGGTTATGACGAATACGTCATCCACGCGCTCACCCAGAGTTACGATCTTGGCGTTCTGCACGTTGATATCGAAGTCCAGCAGTATGCGTCCCATACGTGCCAGCAGTCCTGGACGGTCGGGGGCGCTGAGCTCAAGAATCGTATGCTGGCGCTCGGGTGCATTGAAAATCGTTACTTCAGGAGCAAAGGAAAAATGCTTCAACTGGCGTGGCACAAGACGCTGGATGATTGACGGGTATGCGTCAGGATCGGCCAGTGCCTCAATCAGGTCATGCTTTATTTGACGAATACGTTCCGGACTGTCGCCGATAGAGCTGCCGTCGGCATCCAGCACAATGTAGGTATCGAGGCTGAACCGGTTGGTCGACGTAATGATCCGCGCGTCCTGAATGCTCAGGTTGAGCTGATCCATTGCCGCCACGGTCACTGCGAACAGATCGTGTTGCTCCGGGGTATAGATGAAGATCTGCGTAGCGCCCTCAAACTCGCGCTGGGCTGTTTCCTTTATCAGTACCAGTGGCCCGTTACGGTCGGGGTGCTGCACGATTGCCTCGGTATGCCAGGCAACATCACTGGCAGTGTGACGCAGGAAGTAATCTTCGCCCAATTGCTCCCAGAGCTCCTCGGCATCCTCTTCCTCGACACCGCTACGTACGAGAATATCCAGCGCCGCATGCTGAGTCTGGCGCACATGCTCTTCCCTGTCTGGCGGATTCTCCAGGCCGCGGCGCAGGGCGCGTTTGGTCTCTGTATAGAGCTGGCGGAGCAGGGAGGCACGCCAGGAGTTCCATAGCGTTGGATTGGTCGCATTGATGTCGGCGATGGTCAGTACATACAGGTAATCCAGCCGTACCTGATTGCCAATATGCAGAGCAAAATCGTGGATCACATGCGGATCGGAAATGTCCTTGCGCTGGGCTGTGGTTGACATGATCAGATGGTTTTCCACCAGCCAGCTGATCAGGTGTGAGTCCCAGGCAGGCAACTGGTGGCGCTGACAGAACGCCATGGCATCGACTGCGCCGAGTTCCGAGTGGTCACCGCCGCGGCCCTTGGCAATATCGTGGTACAGGCCGGCCATATACAGGAGGTCGGGTTTGGGCAGGCGACAGAAGATGCGCCAACCCAGCGGAAACTTTTCCTGGTACTCGGGCTGGTTCAGTTTGCGCAGGTGCTTGATCAGGTTGAGCGTATGCGCATCAACGGTATAGATGTGAAACAGATCGTGCTGCATCTGACCGACGATCTTGCCGAATTCAGGCAGATAACGGCCCAGAATGCCATAGCGGTTCATCCGGCGCAGATTGCGGTGGATGCCCTCCCGGCAACGGAACAGCTCCACAAACAGACTGGTGTTGCGAATGTCCGCTCGAAAGTCATCGTCGATCAATCGTCGATGGTCACGCAGCAGGCGAATGCTGTCGGCGCGCACGCCGCGGATTTGCGGGTTCTGCGCCATCAACAGGAATATTTCCAGCAGGGCGAAGGGCGTGCGTTTGAACACCTCGGGATGTGTCACTTCGATATAGTGGTTACGTATCTGGAAGCGCGCGTTCAACGGTTCGATCTCGGTCGTCTCGGCGTTGCGCAGCAGAATCTCCTCGAAGTGCTGCATCAGCAGGTCGTTGAGCTCCGACAGGGACATGACCGTTCTGTAGTACTTCTGCATGAAACGCTCGACGGCGAGCTTGCTGTCGTTGTCCTCATAGCCGAGCTGTTTGGCCAGCGTGCGCTGGTAGTCAAACAGCAGGCGATCTTCCGCCCGCCCGGCCAGATTGTGCAGGGCGAATCGGACCTGCCAGAGAAATGCCCGCCCGGCCGTCAGGATTCCGTACTCGGGCTCGTTGAGAAAGCCGCGGTCGACCAGTTCACGCAGGTCATTGGTACCAAAATGCCTGAGTGCCACCCAGCCAATGGTCTGTATGTCGCGCAAGCCGCCTGGTGAGCTTTTTACGTTGGGCTCAAGGTTGTACTCGGTATCGTTGAATTTGGCATGTCGGCGCTGCTGTTCGGATCGCTTGGCACGGAAGAACTCTGCGTCAGTCCACATGTGCTCGGCGCTGAGCGCCTCGATCATTGCCTGGCGCAGGCTCTCATCGCCTGAGAGGGTCCGCGACTCCATCAGGTTGGTGATCACGGTGATGTCGTTGCGCGCTTCGTCCTGACATTCGCTGATGGAGCGAACACTCTGGCCTACCTCAAGCCCGATATCCCAGAGAAGCATCAAGAACTGTTCTATGGAGTCGCGGTAGGCATCGGTATTGCTTTCGCGTAGCAGGATCAGTAGATCGATATCAGAATGTGGGTGCAGCTCACCACGGCCGTACCCGCCAACCGCAAGCAGCGCGATACCCGGCGTGTCGGTTGTGGCCTGAATCGACCACGCCTTGCGCAGTATCTGGTCGGTGAACCAGGCGCGCTCGTGGATCAGTTGGTGAATATCACGACCGCTCTCGAAGCGCGCACGTAAGACGGTATCCGCATTGCGAATAACTTTCTTGAATGCGCCCACCGGACTGCTCTTCAATGCCAGCTCGGCTTGAAACTGACCCGGGTCGAACAATTCGTTATCCACAGGACTACCCCGATTGTCGTTTACTGGAAGCTCTCTTCCTGGCGACGTGTGAGTACTTCGTAACCGTCCGCTGTCACGAGGATGGTGTGTTCCCATTGGGCGGAAAGCTTGCGGTCCTTGGTAATGGCAGTCCAGCCATCGCCAAGCAGTCGGGTTTCATGGCGGCCCTGATTGATCATTGGTTCGATGGTAAAGGTCATGCCTTCCTTGAGCTCCATCCCGGTGCCGGGGCGACCGTAATGCAGCACCTGAGGATCCTCATGAAAAACCTTGCCAATACCATGCCCGCAGTACTCGCGTACGACGCTGTAATGGTTCGCGTGTGCATGCTCCTGGATCACATGGCCGATATCTCCCAAGCGCGCGCCTGGACGAACCACTTCAATGCCCTTGTACATGCACTCCTGGGTAATCCGTGCCAGACGTTGCACCCACTCAGGTGTCTCGCCGACCAGAAACATCTTGCTGGTGTCGCCGTGATAACCATCCTTGATCACGGTGACATCAATATTCAGGGCGTCGCCGCTCTTGAGCTGCTTTTCGTTGGGAATGCCATGACACACGACGTGATTGATCGAGGTGCAGATTGACTTGGGGAACGGCACGCGGCCTGGCGCGCCGCCATAGTTGAGAGGCGCGGGTATGGCCTTCTGCACATTGACGATATGCTCGTGGCAGATGCGATCAAGCTCTTCGGTGGTGACGCCGGGTCTGACATGCTCACCGATCATTTCCAGCACCTCGGCCGCCAGGCGTCCGGCCACGCGCATGCCAGCTATATCTTCCGGTGTCTTGATGGTAACGGTCATTGCGGGATTCTCTTGGTTGTAACGCCTGCTGGCGAAGTAAACAATCGCGCAGTTTAACAGACATGCAGCGTGCTGTTGAGGGCTGCCGGGCGTGACCGCCGGGCATCTGCGCCTTTATCTGTTTCCGGTTGTATGGTATAAAGCGCCGCGCCTGAACAAAGATCCTCAGGCTAAAACTGAAACCACACACGTATCGACACATTGTCCTGGGTGCCCTCCGGGGTTGGACACTGGGATACGTGGAGGCCTAACCCGAAATACATTGGAGCTGTCATGACTCAAGTATCTATGCGCGATATGCTGAAGGCCGGTGCGCACTTCGGCCACCAGACCCGTTACTGGAACCCGAAAATGGGCAAGTACATTTTCGGCGCTCGTAACAAGATTCACATCATCAACCTCGAAAAAACCATGCCGATGTTCCACGATGCCCTGACCTTCGTAGAGAAGCTGGCATCAGGCAAGAACAAGGTTCTTTTCGTCGGCACCAAGCGGGCTGCCAGCAAGATCATTGCTGAAGAAGCAACTCGCGCCGGTATGCCCTATGTTGACCATCGCTGGTTGGGCGGCATGCTCACCAACTACAAGACCATCCGTGCATCGATCAAGCGTTTGCGCGACCTGGAAATCCAGGCCGAGGACGGCACCTTTACCAAGCTGACCAAGAAAGAAGCTTTGATGCGCACCCGCGATCTCGAGAAGCTCGATCGCAGCCTGGGCGGTATCAAGGATATGGGCGGCCTGCCCGATGCCATGTTCGTCATCGACGTTGATCACGAGCGCATTGCCATCACTGAAGCCAACAAGCTGGGTATCCCGGTTATCGGTATCGTCGATACCAACAGCAGCCCGGACGGCGTCGATTACGTCATCCCCGGCAACGATGACGCGATCCGCGCCATCAAGCTGTACGCTGCAGCCATGGCCGATGCCGTGCTGAGTGGCAAGAACAACGGTGGCGCCGGTGACGAGTTTGTCGAAGAGGCAGCTCCGGCCGCCGAGGCTTCCCAGGGCTAAGGTTATTTGTTAGCCGTTTGACGCCGTAACAAAAAGGGGGCCATGCCCCCTTTTTGCAATATAGTGAAAGCAACATGATACGGCTGCCGGCCAATGAACAGGCAGCCTCAAATCAAGCAAGTTAGAGGAACAACTCATGTCACAGATTTCTGCAGCTATGGTCAAGGAACTGCGCGAGCGCACTGGCCAGGGCATGATGGATTGCAAAAAGGCCCTTGAAGCCGCTGGTGGTGATATCGAAAAAGCGATCGACGATATGCGCTCTGCCGGTGCTATCAAGGCAGCCAAGAAGGCCGGTAACATTGCCGCTGAAGGTGCAATTGCTGCCAAGGTATCCGACGACGGCAAGACCGGCGTTATTATCGAAGTCAATTCCCAGACCGACTTTCTGGCACTTCAGGACGATTTCAAGAACTTCGTCAGCGAAAGCCTGGATGAGGCCGTCGCAGCTGGTTATACCGATGCAGCGCCATTGATTGCCGATCGGGAAACTGCCCGTGAAGCACTGGTCGCCAAGTGTGGCGAGAACGTCAATATCCGCCGTCTGACCCGCGTTGAAGGTGACGTGATTGGTGCCTACCTGCACGGTCACCGCATTGGTGTTCTGGTCACTCTCAAGGGTGGCGACGCAGAGCTGGCCAAAGACATCGCCATGCATGTTGCTGCCAGCAACCCGCAGTTCCTGGACCCGACTCAGGTGTCCGATGAGGCTGTTGCCAAGGAAAAGGAAATCTTCCTGGCTCTTAACGCGGAAAAAATTGCCGGCAAGCCAGAGAATATTGTTGAGAATATGGTCAAAGGCCGTATCAACAAGTTCCTGTCCGAGGCCAGCCTGGTCGAGCAGGCCTTTATCAAGGATCCAGATGTTAAAGTGGGTGAATTGGCCAAGAAAGCCGGTGCCGAGATCATCGACTTCGTACGTTACGAAGTGGGCGAGGGCATCGAGCGCGCTGAAGTCGATTTCGCTTCCGAAGTAGCCGCGCAGGTTGCGGCTACCAAGCAGTGATTATGCGATTGGAACGGCGCATGACAGGCCACCCGCGAGGTGGTCTGTAGTACGTGTTCAGATAGAGGCTTCCCGCGCAGGCGTGAAGCCTCTTTTTTAGGAAACTCTGAACAAGTGGCAACCACCATGACCTGGAGTATCACCCGGTTGTTGCGGTTGTAACTTGTTGAGCGTTTCGCCATTTACAGCAGGAGAGTCCAGATGGCCCAGGTACCCGGCAGTCGCCAGCCCAAGTACAAACGAATCCTACTCAAGCTAAGCGGTGAAGCCCTGATGGGCACCGAGGGTTTTGGTATTGACCCCAAGGTGCTGGATCGGATGTCACTGGAAATCGGTCAGCTGATCGGTATCGGTGTGCAGATCGGACTGGTCATCGGTGGTGGAAACCTGTTTCGTGGCGCGGCCCTGCACGCTGCCGGGATGGACAGGGTTACCGGCGATCACATGGGTATGCTGGCCACCGTCATGAACGCCCTGGCCATGCGGGACTCCCTGGAGCGCTCGAATATTCAGACCCGAGTGATGTCAGCAATTACCATGGAAGGCGTCACGGAGCATTACGATCGCCGCAAAGCGATGCGCTATCTTGCCGGTGGGGACGTGGTAATATTCTCCGCAGGTACGGGCAACCCCTTCTTCACCACCGATACCGCAGCCTGTCTGCGCGGTATCGAGGTTGACGCCGATCTGGTGCTCAAGGCGACCAAGGTTGATGGTGTATATAACGCTGACCCCATGAAAGATCCCAATGCCGAGCGGTTCGACAGTCTGACCTATGACCAGGTTCTGGACCTCAAGCTGGGCGTGATGGATCTGACCGCGATCTGCCTGATACGCGATCACAAGATGCCCCTGCGGGTATTTAATATGAACAAGCCAGGTGCGCTGCTCAATGCGGTAGTAGGCAGCGCCGAAGGAACATTGATCGAGGGTTGATAATGATCAACGAAATCAAGAAAGATGCGCAGGAGCGCATGAAAAAGTCAGTCGAATCTCTCGGCGGCGCCTTTGCCAAGATTCGTACTGGTCGGGCTCATCCGAGTATTCTCGATAGCGTCATGGTCTCCTACTACGGCAGCGATACGCCCCTGAAGCAGGTGGCTAATGTCAATGTCGAGGATTCCCGCACGCTGGCGCTAACGGTGTTTGACCGAAGCATGATTCAGGCTGTTGAAAAGGCCATCATGACCTCCGATCTGGGGCTTAATCCAGCCACGGCGGGCACTACTATCCGTATTCCGATGCCGGCACTCACCGAGGAAACCCGCAAGGGCTTCACCAAGACCGCGCGCTCCGAAGCTGAGAACGCGAGGGTTGCGGTGCGTAATATCCGTCGTGACGCACTGAGTTCACTCAAGGATCTGCAGAAGGAAAAGGAGATCAGCGAGGATGAGGAGCGTCGCGCTGCAGACGAGATCCAGAAGCTGACCGACAAATACATCGCCGAGATCGACAAGGCGCTGGAAGCCAAGGAAGTGGATCTCATGGCCATCTAAGGCCTGGATTCCTAACGCTTATTGATGAATGACAAGACTGCAACAGCACCCTCTTCGGTACCCCGTCATGTCGCCATCATCATGGATGGCAACAACCGCTGGGCACGCAAACGGTTAATGCCCGGGGTGGCAGGACACAAGGCCGGTGTGGATGCGGTAAAGGCGGCGATTGAGGTCTGTGGGGAGGACGGCGTCGAGGTGCTTACCCTCTTCGCTTTTTCCAGTGAGAACTGGCGTCGTCCAGAAGATGAAGTCGGGGCGCTGATGGAGCTGTTTCTTGGTGCGCTGCGCCGGGAAGTTCGACGCCTTCGTGAAAATGATATCCGTCTGCGTATCATCGGTGATCGTTCACGCTTCACCCCAGAATTGCGCAAGGCCATGCACGATGCCGAAGTCCTTACGCAAGGGTGCCGGCGAATGACCCTGGTCATTGCTGCCAATTATGGTGGGCAGTGGGATATCGCCCAGGCGGCACGCCAATTGGCATCCAGGGTTGCTACTGGGGAGCTTGATGCCGGGGCCATTACTGAAGCACATCTCGAGTCCTGTCTGAGTACCTCGGAGTGGCCGCTTCCGGATCTTTGCATTCGTACCGGAGGGGAACGCCGAATCAGCAATTTTCTACTATGGCAGATGGCCTACGCAGAGCTGTATTTCTCAGACCTGTTCTGGCCTGATTTCAAGCAGGAAGCTCTTCGCGAGGCGTTTGCGGACTTCGCCCGTCGCCAGCGGCGATTTGGCAAAACCAGTGACCAGATCGCAGGAGTGCAGACCTGATGCTCAAACAGCGAATCATTACAGCTGTCATCCTCGCACCACTGGCCATTGCCGGTTTTGTGTTTCTGGACGGCGCCGGTTTTGCACTGTTTGTCGGCGTGATTGTCGCACTGGGCGCGTGGGAATGGGCGCGACTGGCCGGTGAAACAACACAGAAGGGTCGTATCGTTTACGCGCTGGTGGTGGCGTTGTTCATGTTTGGCCTGTATCGCAATGCGTGGCCGGCTCATTATCTCTTTCTGCCCGCTCTGGCTTGGTGGCTGGCTGCTCTGGTATTGATCAGTCGTTATCCAAAAGGCCGGGGGCTATGGGCTGGATCCATGATCACTCAGTTGTTCGGGCTGCTGATTCTGCTGCCCGCCTGGTATGGCCTTGTCTGGCTGCGTGCCCAGGAGAGCGGTCTATGGCTCATCCTTGGGGTATTGATACTGATCTGGGCTGCTGACGTGGGCGCCTATATGGCAGGCAAGACCTGGGGGAGCCGCAAGCTTCTGCCTAGCGTCAGCCCGGGCAAGACTGTCGAGGGTTTGCTGGGCGGATTGGTTTTCACTCAAGCGCTGACGCTGGGTGTGTTGTTATATCTAGGGTGGGGAATGACGGCATTGCTGATGGGTCAGGTGACTGCCGCATTGGTTGTGCTGTTCTCCATTGTCGGTGACCTGACGGAAAGCATGTTCAAGCGCGAGCAGGGTCTCAAGGATAGCAGCAGTCTGCTCCCTGGCCACGGCGGTGTTCTTGACCGCATAGACAGTCTGACCGCAGCTGTACCTGTTTTCGCTCTATGCTGGATGGTTCTTGGGGAAAGACTGGCGTGAGTGTTTCCTGGGTAACGGTATTGGGCGCAACGGGTTCTATCGGGGTAAATACGCTCGATGTGATCGCTCGGTACCCGGAGCGTTTCGCTCTGTTTGCCTTGACCGGCCACAGCCGCATGGATGTACTGGAAGCTCAATGTTTGGCTCATCGCCCGCGGTATGCGGTGGTGGCCGATGATCAGCAGGCTGGGTTATTGCAAGCTCGTCTTCGCGGTGCCGGGTGCTCCACTGATGTGCTGGTTGGATCTGACGCGCTAGAGCAGGTCGCTTCAGCGGCGGATGTTGATGTAGTCATGGCAGCTATAGTTGGGGCTGCCGGCCTGCGTCCGACCCTGGCAGCAGTTCGCGCCGGCAAGCGAGTTCTGTTGGCCAACAAGGAAGCGCTGGTAATGTCCGGCGCTCTGTTCATGCAGGCAGTACAGGAAAGCGGTGCCGTGCTGCTCCCGATAGACAGCGAGCACAACGCGATTTTCCAGTGTTTGCCAGTCGACTATGCCCGCGGGATGGCCCAGGTGGGTGTGCGCCGCATCCTGCTTACCGCCTCCGGTGGCCCGTTCCGGGATATGTGTGCCGTCGATTTGAAATTGGTTACCCCGCAGCAGGCCTGCGCTCATCCCAACTGGTCGATGGGGCAAAAAATCTCCGTTGACTCGGCCAGCATGATGAACAAGGGACTCGAGTTGATCGAGGCTTCCTGGTTGTTCAACGTTCGGCCGGCGCAGATCGAGGTTGTGATACATCCCCAAAGCGTAGTGCATTCCCTGGTTGATTATATTGATGGGTCGGTCATTGCGCAGCTGGGTAACCCTGATATGCGAACGCCCATTGCCCATGCACTGGCCTGGCCCGAGCGCCTGGAGTCTGGTGTCAGTCCACTTGATCTGCTATCAATTGCACGCTTGGACTTTCGGCCACCTGATCCGCAGATGTTTCCCTGTCTGCGTCTTGCGAGGGAGGCAGCAGAGGCAGGTGGTACTGCCTGTGCTGTTCTCAACGCCGCAAATGAGGTGGCTGTTGATGCTTTCCTGACCGGCCGCATTGGTTTTACCGATATCCCTGTTATCATCGAGCACACGCTGGACCGCATGGCCTCCGAATCCGTTCAGGATCTGGATCACATCCTTCTGACCGACCGCCTTGCGCGCGAGCATTCGAATAACTGGCTGAGTAAGTATTTCTGACCAGCCGTTTTTGAACCAGTACCGCTGATCGATCGATCGGAACGCGGTATCCACTTTCCCTGAGCGAGGTACTGGATGGATCTCTTATTCACCCTGCTGGCAACCGTCGTAGCCTTGGGTCTGTTGGTGACAATTCACGAATATGGTCATTTCTGGGTGGCCAGGCGTTGTGGCGTAAAGGTTTTGCGCTTTTCCGTGGGGTTTGGTCCTGCGCTCTACAGCTGGCACGACAAGCGCGGCACTGAGTATGCGATTGCATCGATACCACTGGGTGGCTACGTCAAAATGCTGGACGAGCGGGAGGGTCCTGTGGATCCGGCCGAGCTCGATCAGGCCTTCAACCGCAAGGATGTCAAACAGCGTATCGCCATCGTGGCTGCCGGTCCCATTGCCAACTTTCTTCTTGCCATAGTCGCTTTCTGGTTTATTGCCGTGTTCGGTATCACAACCTTGGCGCCCGTGCTTGGCCCGGTAGAGCAGGGTAGTGTGGCAGCCCGCGCCGGTCTGGTCGAAGGATTGGAAGTCGTCGAGGTCGATGGCACGCCCACCCGTAGCTGGCAGGAGGTCAACCTCCAGTTGATCCGCAGGCTCGGGGAGACAGGCCAGATGCAGGTCAAGGCCGTTGAAGCCGGTAACGATGTGCCGCAGAACTACACGCTGGTGCTTACCGACTGGCTACGTGGCGCTGATCAGCCTGACCCTATCAGTGCGCTGGGATTGAGCACTTGGCAGCCCGATGTGCCTCCACTGGTTGGTCAGGTCAGTGATGGCGGGGCAGCTGAGGCAGCCGGTCTGCAGGCGGGTGACCTGATAGTGAGTATCGATGGCGACTCGGTGGATAACTGGCTCACGCAGGTGGTTCCAGCCATTCAGGCCAGTGCTGATCAACCATTGGAACTGGGTATCGAGCGTGATGGGCGTTTTCAGGTTTTGACTCTGGTGCCGCAAGGACGGGAACAGAACGGTCAGGTGTCAGGGTTCGCGGGTCTGGGTGTCGCTGCATTCGATTGGCCCGAGAGCATGATTCGTGAGATCGACTACAACCCTTTGGTTGCTGTTCCGGTAGCTGTAGGTAAAACCTGGGACATGACAGTGCTGACCCTGGAGTCACTGAAGAAGATGCTTACGGGGTTGGTCTCGGCAAAAAACTTGAGTGGCCCGATAACCATTGCTAAAGTGGCGGGCGCTTCGGCCAAGTCGGGACCTGAAAGTTTTCTTAACTTCATTGCCTACCTGAGCATTAGCCTGGGCGTGCTTAATTTACTGCCTATCCCGGTTCTGGATGGGGGACACCTAGTCTATTACACGGCTGAGTGGATCAGGGGCAAGCCGTTGTCCGAGCGGCTCCAGGCCTGGGGGTTGCAGATTGGGGTGGCGCTGATAGCCGGTGTGATGCTGTTTGCCATCTTCAATGATATAAGCCGCCTGGGTAGCTAGTCCGGACCGTATGAACACGAACTGCCGCACGCGGTGGATAGAATTTAACCAGTCAGCCAGAACGGATTTCATGAAACGTTACCTATTGCCTGCGCTATTGCTGATACTCCTCGCGCCAATGGCCCTTGCCGACGCCTTCCGTATCTCCGACATCCGCATTAATGGCCTGCAGCGGGTCTCCGCCGGCAGTGTCTTCGCCGCCCTGCCTCTCAATATCGGCGATCAGGTGGACGACCAGACGCTGGTGGAGGCGAGTCGCTCACTATTTCGCACGGGTTTCTTTCAGGATATTCAGCTTGGGCGCGACAGTAACGTCCTGGTGATCACCGTTGTCGAGCGGCCGTCCATTGCGGCTATCGAATTGGAGGGCAACAAGGCCATCGAAAGTGAAGACCTGCTTGATGGCCTGCGCCTCGCCGGTCTGTCGGAGGGTGAGATCTTTCAGCAGGCTACTCTTGAGGGGGTTCGCAACGAGCTGCTACGCCAGTATGTAGCTCAGGGCCGTTACTCGGCGGGCATCGAGACTGAAGTCATAGCCGAGCCCCGCAACCGGGTATCGATCAAGATTCAGATCGACGAGGGTTCTGTTGCCTCCATAAAGAACGTCAACGTGGTGGGTAACACAGTCTTCGATACCGAAGAGCTGGTTGACCTGTTCGAACTCAAGAGCAGTGGCTGGCTGTCTTTTCTGCGCAGCGACGATAAGTACTCCCGCGAAAAACTGTCAGGCGATCTGGAGCGACTGCGTTCCTGGTACCTGGACCGCGGCTATATCAACATGAATATCGCTTCCACCCAGGTGACCATCACTCCTGACAAGAAGAACGTCTATGTGACCGTCAACATCGACGAAGGCGAGCTTTATACCGTCAGCGACGTCAACCTGTCGGGTGATCTTATTGTTGCCGAAGACGAGGTGCGCCGACTGCTCCTGGTTGAGCCGGGACAGGTGTTTTCGCGTCAGGTCATGACCGCGACATCGGAACTGATTACCCGGCGTCTGGGTAACGAGGGTTATACCTTTGCCAACGTCAATGGTATTCCGGAAATCAACGAAGATGATCAGAGTGTGGGCGTAACGTTCTTTGTCGATCCCGGCAAGCGAGCCTATGTCAATCGGATCAACTTTCGCGGTAATACCAAGACCGAGGATGAAGTCCTGCGCCGTGAAATGCGCCAGATGGAGGGGGGCTGGGCTTCGACCTACCTCATCGACCAGTCCAAGGTTCGTCTCGAGCGCCTGGGCTTCTTCAAGGAAGTGGACGTTGAAACCGTGCCTGTGCCAGGTGCGGACGATCTTATCGACGTCAATTACACCGTTGAAGAACAACCCTCCGGCTCAATCACAGCAAGTCTGGGTTTTGCGCAGGGTACCGGCCTGATTCTGGGTGGCTCGATCAGTCAGAACAACTTTTTCGGTACAGGTAACCGGGTTAGTATCAGTGCCAACCGCTCTGATTATCAGACGGCGCTCTCATTCGGTTTTCTCGATCCCTATTTCACCGCTGACGGCGTAAGCCTGGGTTATAACGCCTTCTATCGGGCTACGGATTACGACAAGCTGAACGTTGATGTGTCGAGCTACTCGGTAGACTCCTACGGTGCGGGATTTAATATAGGCTACCCGATTAGCGATACATCCAGACTGTCCTTTGGCTTGAGTGCCCAGCAGGACGACATTCAGACCGGTAGTTTCACCGTTCAAGAAATCAATCAGTTTCTTGTTCGCGAAGGCGACAGCTTCACCAACTTCAAGTTTAACGCTGGCTGGTCTCAGTCGACCCTTAACAGAGGCGTCTTTCCTGATCGCGGTAGTTCGCAAAGCGTTAACTTCGAGACCACCATTCCCGGAAGTGATCTGTATTTCTACAAGATCGATTACCGGGCTCAGCGTTACTTTCCCCTTAACGACGCTTTCACCTTGCGCATGCATGGTAACCTCGGTTTTGCCCGCCGCTTCGGATCTACCGAGAGCGTGCCTTTCTACGAGCACTATTATGCGGGTGGTATCGGGTCGGTACGGGGCTACCGCGAGAGCTCTCTGGGTCCACGTAGTACTCCAGCAGTGGCTGATCCGGATAAAGATGAACTTCCTTTCGGCGGCAACATCAAAGTTGTTGGTGGTGGCGAGTTGATCTTCCCGGTTCCTTTCATCAAGGATCAGCGATCCCTGCGGACTGTACTTTTCCTGGACGCGGGTAATGTTTACGACACCTATTGCAGCAGAGACGTGCTGAGCAATGGTGAAGATAACCCCGGTTGCGGCGAAGTGGATCTGAGCAGTCTACGCTACAGCGCCGGCCTCGGACTTTCATGGTTGACGGCCCTCGGACCCCTGGGGTTCAGCCTTGCGGTACCGCTGAACAGCCAGTCCGAAGACGATACACAGGTATTCCAGTTTACCCTGGGTCAGACATTCTGATTCGGGACCCCTATCAAGTAACAGGAGCTCTAGAGTGCGCAAGTTTATTCAGGTTGCAATGATTTCCGCCCTGGTCATGGCCAGTTTTACCGTCTCTGCCGAGATGAAAATTGCAGTGCTCGATTATCAGATGGCATTGCTGGAGTCTGATGCAGCCAAGTCGTATTCAGTTGACGCCGAAAAGAAATTTGGTACCCAGTTACAGCGTTTGCGTAACCTCGAGGCCGAGGCCAAAAGGCTTCAGGAGCGCATGCAGCGTGATGGCGAGAAATTGGGTCAGACCGAGCTTGAGAAGCTTGACCTGGAATTTCGTCAAAAGGCGCGTGATTTCCAGACCGAGTCCAAGCAGTTGAACGAGGCCAAGGCCCGGGCCGATCGTGAGATGCTCGAAACCTTGAAGCCACGTCTGGACAAGGCAGTTGAAAGCGTTCTGCAAGGTGGTAGTTATGATCTGGTAATCGATCGAAGCGCAGTAGTCGACGTCAAGGCTGAGTACGATATTACGCGCCAGGTTATCGAGCGCCTGAACGCGACGCGTTGAGAAGACTGGTGAACTCGCCATTTCAGCTATCGCTTTCGACTATCGCCGAGATTGTCGACGCCCGGCTGGTCGGTAATCCGGACCAGCTCATCTGCGGGTTGGCAGCACTGCAGGACGCAGGTCCCAACCAACTCAGTTTTCTGTCAAGCAGTCAGTATCGCAAGTATCTGGGATCGACTGGCGCGGGCGCGGTGTTGCTTACCGAATCCGACGCTGGAGATTTCCCCGGTAATGCGCTGATTGTTGCCAATCCCTATGTTGCTTACGCTCGCCTTTCGCACCGCTTCGATCCCAAACCGCTGGCGGTACCGGGGATTCATCCCTCGGCCGTGGTAGAGGCGGACGCGCAGGTTGATCCAACTGCCAGCATTGGCCCCGGGGCGGTTATTTCCTCGGGTGCACAGGTCGGAGCGGGAACGGTGATCGGTGCGCAATGTTTTGTCGGCGCGCGCTCGGTTGTTGGTTCTGATGGTTGGCTGGCGCCGCGCGTGAGCATCTATCATGATGTTCATATTGGTGATCGGGTGGTCATTCAGTCTGGAGCCGTATTGGGTTCAGAAGGGTTTGGCTTTGCCAATGACAGAGGTCATTGGGAAAAAATCGCTCAGATCGGCGGCGTGGTTGTGGGAGATGACGTCGAGATTGGAGCCAATACCACGATTGACCGTGGTGCCTTGGCTGAAACTCGTATCGGTAATGGTGTGAAACTGGACAACCAGATTCACATTGCCCATAACGTGCACGTGGGTGATCACACGGCCATCGCCGCTTGTGTGGGAATTTCCGGCAGCACTCGCATTGGACGGCATTGCACCATCGCCGGGGGTGTGGGTATGGTCGGGCATATTGAGATTTGTGATAACGTTTTCGTCACGGGTATGACGATGGTTACGCGGTCTATCACTGAGCCCGGCGCCTATTCCTCAGGTACGGCGATGCAGCCTGCGGTTGAATGGCGCAAAAGTGTCGCCCGCTTCCGCCACCTTGATTCGCTGGCCAAAAAAGTCCAGCGACTTGAAAAAGAGCTCATGGCGGTGACTCGGGACTCTCAAGGCTCATCAGAGTCCTGAGCCGCGCCAGCAAGGCGCCTACTACTGTTTATTGCAAGGCCTGCTAATACATGGATATCAAGGAAATAAAAGAATACCTGCCCCACCGCTACCCCTTTTTGCTGGTGGACAGGGTCGTGGAACTGAATCTTGAATCCCGGAATATCCGTGCCTACAAGAATGTCTCGGTTAATGAGCCCTTTTTCAATGGTCATTTCCCCGAGCATCCGATTATGCCTGGTGTGCTGATCATCGAGGCGATGGCCCAGGCTGCTGGCCTGCTTGGTTTCAAGATGATGGACGTCAAGCCAGCCGATGGGACGCTTTACTATTTCGTCGGTTCCGACAAGTTGCGCTTTCGCCAACCGGTTGTACCAGGTGATCAGTTGCAGCTTGAAGCACAGCATTTGAGTAACCGTCGTGGCATCTGGAAGTTTGCCTGCCGCGCGACCGTGGACGGTAAGGAAGCCTGTTCGGGCGAAATTATCTGCGCGGAACACAAGGTATGAGTCGGATTCACCCTTTAGCTCTCGTCGATCCGGCTGCGCGCCTGGCCGATGACGTTGAAGTCGGTCCCTGGACACTGATTGGACCTGATGTGGAAATCGGCGCCGGAACGGTCATTGGGCCCCATGTCGTAGTGAAAGGGCCTACAACCATCGGTAAGCATAACCGTATTTTTCAGTTTTCCTCGGTAGGTGAAGACTGTCAGGACAAGAAGTACAACGGCGAGCCTACGCAGCTGATTATCGGTGACCACAACGTCATCCGTGAAGGGTGCACCCTGCATCGCGGCACCATCCAGGACCAGGGCATAACCCGCATAGGTAGCCATAATCTGCTGATGGCGTATGTGCATGTGGCCCACGACTGCATCGTGAACGACCACATCATCATGGCGAACAATGCCACTATCGCAGGGCATGTACATATCGGTGATGGTGCGATTCTTGGTGGTTATACAACGGTCCATCAGTTTTGCAAGTTGGGCGCATGGTCCATGAGTGCCGCCAACAGCGCTGTGTTCAAGGATATCCCAGCCTTTGTCATGGTCAGTGGAAATCCCGCAGGTGCACACGGCATGAACTTCGAGGGCATGCGACGCCGGGGTTACAGTCCCGAGCTCGTTGCTGCTCTGCGCAAGGCCTACAAGACGGTCTATCGCCAAGGTCTTACCCTTGCTGACGCTCTCAAGGAGCTGGAGGACAGCGCCAACCTGTACCCTGAAATAGCACTGTATCGTGACTCTATTATAGCTTCGACCCGTGGCATAACCCGCTAGCCATGAACGCAGATCATGCTCCGGCGGCACGGCCACTGCGTATCGCCCTGGTCGCCGGCGAAGCTTCTGGAGACACTCTGGGCGCCGGTCTTATTCAAGCCCTGAAGATATCCCACCCTGATGCCGTGTTCATTGGTATTGGCGGGCCCAGAATGATCGCTGAAGGGCTGCAAAGCCGGGTTCCCATGGAACGACTATCGGTCATGGGGTTGGTTGAGGTATTGGGCCGCCTGCGTGAACTGCTACGTATCCGTAAGGAGCTGGTCGCCTGGTTGATCGAACAAAAACCGGACGTATTTATCGGTATCGACGCACCCGACTTCACGTTGGGCGTCGAGCGCAAACTGCGTGAGGTCGGAATAGCGACGGTGCATTACGTCAGTCCTTCTGTCTGGGCATGGCGTGAAAAGCGTGTACTCGGCATCCAGAAATCCACTGATCTCATGTTGACGCTTTTCCCGTTCGAGGAAGAGGTCTATCGCAAGCATCAGGTTGCCGTTCGCTGCGTTGGCCACACCCTGGCCGACGAGATTCCATTACAACCCGACCGCGAGGCCGCCCGAGCTACTCTCGGCATCGCCCAGGATGCACAGTTGCTTGCCTTGATGCCGGGCAGCCGCAATGGTGAATTGCGAAAACTCGGGCTGCTGTTCTTGCAGACTGCCTCCTGGTGCCTGCAACGTGAACCGCAGTTACGTTTCGTGATGCCCTGCGCCAGTGAAGACCGGAAGCAGCAGATGCAGGCGATAATTGCCGAGAGCGGTATCGATCTGCCCCTGATTCTTCTGGATGGTCAGGCCCATCAGGCACTAGCCGCCTGTGATGCGGTGTTGATCGCCTCTGGTACCGCAACCCTCGAAGCCATGCTTTTTAAACGCCCTATGGTCGTTGCTTACCGCATGGCTGGGCTGACGTTCAAGATACTCAAGCGCCTGGTCAAGGTGGGTCATGTGTCCCTACCCAACCTGTTGGCCAAGCGTGAAGTGGTACCCGAGTTTCTTCAGGATGATGCCACCCCTGAAGCTATGGGACCTGCATTGCTGAAACTGCTGGCTCCGACTCCCGAGCGTGCGGAAACCCAGGAAATTTTCATGTGTTTGCATGAAATGCTCAGACGTAATGCTGATGAGGCTGCCGCCGAAGCGGTACTCGATCTGCTCAGGCAAAAGGGCAAACTGCAATGAGTCAAATACTCATGGACTGGAATCGGCCAGTCGGGGCTGAGCTGGTCGCTGGAGTCGACGAGGTAGGACGAGGACCGCTCTGCGGCGCGGTGGTTACAGCAGCCGTGATCCTTGATCCCGCGCGCCCCATCGAGGGTCTGAACGATTCCAAGAAACTGACTGAGGCAAAGCGCGAAGCCTTGTTCCCGATTATTCAGGAGCGCGCGCTGGCCTGGTTCATTGCCCGCGCAGAGGTTGAAGAGATTGACCGCCTGAACATTTTGCATGCGACCATGTTGGCAATGCAGCGAGCTGTTGCTGGCTTGTCCATTCAGCCGGATCGGGTTCTGGTTGACGGCAACCGTTGTCCGGTATTGCCTATGCGCAGCGAGCCGGTCATTCAGGGTGATGGGCGTGTTCCGGCCATTTCAGCTGCTTCAATTCTGGCTAAGGTGGCCAGAGACCGAGAAATGGTAGAGTTAGACCAGCTCTACCCCGGCTATGGCATAGCCCAACACAAGGGCTATCCCACTCCTGTTCATCTGGCTGCCCTGCGCGAACTAGGTGCCTCGGTTATCCATAGGCGCTCGTTCGCTCCGGTAAGACAAGCTCTAACTGTATCTGAATCTGAATCTTCTAAACTTGAGTCTCGGCAGCCCCAGCGCTAGAGTCCACGCCGACACGCTGCAATTACGTCCCTGTAAGCTCGACGATGGCATCCCTGCCATCGACGGTCTGCTTAGTTCTCAAGCCCTGCGTCTGCCGCCAGCTATCAAGCTGCTGATGAGAAAAGCAAAAGCCAAGGCATTGATATGTGTCTACTTTAGACCTTGGACCGCAAACCCAACCTCACTCCTTTGTCCGATGAGCGCACAGCCTGGCAGGGTGCAGAAAGTGTCTAAAACAAGGATGTTTTAGCCAAGCCTCCATGGACGGATTCACGGCGTCTTTCGGAACCTTGCCAGGGTGGGAGCTCCCAGACTCCGAGCCGGCCGGGGACCTTGATTCCGAAAGTGGGAGCCCGGCAGACCCAGACCGAAAGTCCACGCCGACACGCCGTAAATACGTCCATGTAGGCTCGACGATGGCATCCCTGCCATCGACGGTCGGCTTAGTACCCTCGCCCTGCGCCTGCCACGAGCCAATGAGTTGCCGGAGAGAGAACCCAGGGTGTTCCCGGACGAAAAGGCGGGGGCTTTTGACTTTGGATAGCAAATGCCATCCCTGGCGGTCGGGACTTGTGACAAGCCTCCATGGACCGATTCACGGCGTCTTTCGGAATCCTGCCTGGTTGGTAGCTCGCAGACTCCGAGTCTGCGGCCAGACCATTTCTGCACCAATGAGCAGGCAGCCCCAGTCTGAAAAACCACGCCTTCACAGTCGCTCTACCTGATCGGTTTTCTGTATTGCCGGTACTGGCTCGTCAGACCTGGTTGAAGGTCAAAATGGATTCCCGCCTTCGCGGGAATGACGGGAGTGAGGCTGGAAACGATCAGTATTGGTTGCCCGGCGCACAAGTGGTCCCCGGTAAGCCAAGCGCTGCCAGACAGAATTTCAGAGGCATAGTCTGCTAGCCCCCAACTCCCCTCACCGTTACAATCCCAGTCTTGTAGTAGCCCTCAGAAACAGGAATACCATGACCCACTCCTTCGTCCACTTGCGCGTCCACAGCGAGTATTCACTGGTCGACGGCATCGTCAAGATCAAGCCGCTGATCAAGACTGTGGCAGAGCAGGGGATGCCTGCAGTCGCAGTGACCGATCAGAACAACATGTGCAGTCTGGTCAAATTCTACAAAGCCGCCACAGCTGGCGGGATCAAGCCGATATCCGGTGTGGACGTCTGGCTGGTAGGTGATCACGACGAAAGCCAACTGACCCGTCTCAGTCTGCTGGCCATGAATCGCCAAGGCTATCGGAATCTGACTGAGCTTATTTCCCGCGGTTATACCGAGGGCCAACGTAACGGCGTGGTGACTATCCGCCGCGAATGGGTCGCCGAATCCAGCGAAGATGTCATAGCGTTGTCTGCAGCCCGCGAGGGCGAGATCGGCCAATCGCTGCTGTCCAACAACCCTCAGGAAGCCGACGCACTGCTGCAGTACTGGATGAAGGTCTTTCCCGGGCGCTTCTATCTCGAGCTACAGCGCACCAGTCGTCCCAACGATGAAGAGTATCTTCACGCCGCCGTTGATCTCGCGGTCAAGCATGACTGCCCGGTGGTAGCGACCAACGACGTGCGCTTCATCAAACGCGAAGATTATGAAGCCCACGAGACGCGGGTCTGTATTGGTGAGGGTCGCGCTCTGGATGACCCCCGGCGGGTGCGGCAATACAGCGAAGAGCAGTATCTCAAGACCCCACAGGAAATGGCCGAGCTGTTCAATGACATTCCTGAAGCTCTGGCCAACAGTGTCGAGATTGCCAAGCGTTGCAGCATAGACGTGCAGCTGGGCAAGAACTTCCTGCCGGCATTCCCAACGCCTGATGGCATGACCGAGGCCGAGTTCTTTCGCAAGGTCTCCTTTGAAGGCCTGGAAGAGCGTCTCAAGGTCGTTCTGCCGGCCGACTCTGACAATTATGAGGAGCGTCGCCAGGTCTATATCGACCGGTTGAATTTTGAGCTGGATATCATTATCCAGATGGAGTTCCCCGGTTACTTTCTGATCGTGATGGACTTCATCAAGTGGGCCAAGAACAACGGTGTGCCGGTAGGCCCGGGCCGAGGTTCGGGGGCAGGTTCGCTGGTCGCGTACTCCCTGCTGATTACCGATCTTGATCCGATGCAGTATGACCTGCTGTTCGAACGCTTCCTGAATCCCGAGCGGGTATCGATGCCCGACTTCGACGTCGACTTCTGCATGGAAGGTCGTGACCGGGTCATTGAGTATGTGGCTCAGACCTACGGACGCAACGCGGTATCGCAGATCATCACCTTCGGCACCATGGCCGCAAAAGCGGTAGTGCGTGACGTCGCGCGGGTTCAGGGCAAGTCATACGGATTGGCCGACAAGCTCTCGAAAATGATTCCGTTCGAAGTCGGCATGACCTTGGCCAAGGCCTTCGAGCAGGAAGAAATTCTGCGTGATTTTCTTGCGAACGACGAAGAAGCCCAGGAAATCTGGGATATGGCGCTCAAGCTTGAGGGTATTACCCGTAACGTCGGCAAGCACGCCGGCGGCGTAGTGATTGCTCCGACCAAACTGACCGATTTCTCGCCGCTCTACTGCGACGAGGCGGGCGGCGGCCTGGTAACCCAGTTCGACAAGGATGATGTGGAGTCCGCCGGCCTGGTGAAGTTCGACTTCCTGGGTCTGCGTACGCTGACAATCATCGATTGGGCGATGGATACGGTCAACCGTGTGCGCGCCAAGACAGGTGGCGAGCCGCTGGATATCAACTTTATCCCGCTTGATGATCAGCCGACCTACCAGATGTTGCAAAAGGCCGAAACCACTGCTGTGTTCCAGCTGGAATCGCGTGGCATGAAAGAGCTGATCAAGAAGCTCAAGCCCGATTGCCTGGAAGATCTTATCGCCCTTGTAGCCCTGTTCCGGCCCGGCCCGCTGCAGTCGGGCATGGTTGACGACTTCATAAATCGTAAACACGGACGGGAAATTCTGTCTTACCCGCATCCGAACTATCAGCTGGATAGTCTCAAGCCAGTGCTAGGGCCCACCTACGGCATTATCCTGTACCAGGAACAGGTTATGCAGATTGCCCAGGTAATGGCCGGTTATACCTTGGGTGGCGCCGACATGCTGCGCCGCGCCATGGGCAAGAAAAAGCCCGAAGAAATGGCCAAGCAGCGCCAGGTCTTTCTTGAAGGGTGCGAAAATAACGGTATTGATGCTGATCTGGCAGGTAACATCTTTGATCTTGTGGAGAAGTTCGCTGGATACGGCTTTAACAAGTCACACTCGGCTGCCTACGGTCTGGTGTCATACCAGACCGCCTGGCTAAAGGCGCATTACCCTGCGCCCTTTATGGCTGCGGTATTGTCGGCGGATATGCACAACACCGACAAGGTGGTCACGCTGATTGAAGAGTGCCGCAGCATGAAGCTGCGTCTCAAATCGCCTAACGTGAATATCTCCGAGTACAAGTTTACCGTCGATGACGAAGGTGACGTGGTTTACGGTCTGGGCGCTATCAAGGGCGTGGGTGAAGGACCAGTCGAGACCATCGTCGAGAAGCGCCGTGAAGGCGGTCCCTTCGTGGACCTCTTCGATTTCTGCGCACGGGTGGATCTCAAACGCATCAACAAGCGGGTCATGGAAGCATTGATTCGCTCAGGCGCGCTGGATAGCCTGGGCCCTTTCTTTGACACCGACCAGCCGTCCTTCCTCAAGCAGATTGATCGCAATCGCGCATCCTTGATGGCGGCTATGGAAGAGGCAATCGCGTCGGCCGAGCAAACTGCCAAAAGTGCTGATAGCGGCCACGCGGATCTGTTCGGCGACCTGCTTGGGCCATCTACTGAACGGGACGTGTATGAGGCCTATCGCGGTGCACGGGAATGGTCTTTTAAGGAGCGCCTGCGGGGCGAAAAGGAAACCCTCGGTCTGTATCTGACAGGCCATCCGATCGATGAATATGAAAAAGAAATCCGTCGTTTTGCGCGACAGCGGATTATTGATCTCAAGCCTTCCCGGGACAGCCAGACAATAGCCGGCCTGGTATTCGACCTGCGAGTGATGAAAAGTAAGCGGGGGGACAAGATGGGTTTTGTCACCCTGGATGACCGCTCTTCGAGAATTGAAGTTTCCTTGTATGCCGAGGCCTATCAATCGGCCCAGGCACTGTTGCAAAAGGATGCGCTGCTGGTAGTCGAGGGCGAAGTTTCACAGGATGATTTTTCCGGGGGACTGCGGATGCGGGTCAAGCGGGTGATGAGTCTTGAAGATGCCCGTACGACTCTGCTCGACAGCGTACGGATCAGTCTGAATACCAGTCGCCATGGCCCGGAAAGCCTGGGCAAGATCGCCAGTATTCTGCAAAAGCATCCCGGTCATTGCGCGGTGACCATTGACCTTCAACGCCCGGATGCAGCTGCCGAGTTGCGTCTCGGCGAGACCTGGCGGGTTGAACCGGCAGATGACCTGGTGCAGGGATTACGTGACCAACTAGGTAAAGATAGCGTCTCACTGCACTATAGATAACAAGCCATAAGGGGTGTTGGCTCGACGTCGGGCCGCCAATCCCTTAAGGTAATGCAAAAATCGTACGCCCTGTCGCGGGGCCCACGTGGATGATGGATGCTTATGAGTAAGAGCCAGAAATACCTGGAGTTCGAACAGCCTATAGCCGATCTGCAGGCCAAGATCGAGGAGCTGCGGCTGGTAGGCAGCGACAACTCCCTGAATATTACTGACGAGATCTCCCGTCTTCAGGACAAAAGTCGCTCATTGACCGAAAGTATTTTCGGTAACCTGAGCAGCTGGCAGATTGCCCAGATGGCACGTCATCCCCAGCGTCCCTACACCCTGGATTACATCAGCCATATTTTCACCGACTTCGAAGAGCTGCACGGCGATCGACACTTTGCCGACGACGCAGCGATCGTCGGCGGCATCGCCCGTCTGGATGGTCGACCCGTCATGGTTATTGGCCACCAGAAAGGGCGCGATGTAAAAGAGAAGGTGCGTCGTAACTTTGGCATGCCCAAGCCTGAAGGCTACCGCAAGGCCTGCCGTCTCATGCAGATGGCTGAGCGCTTCAAGATGCCGCTGCTGACTTTTATCGATACCCCGGGTGCCTATCCGGGTATTGATGCAGAAGAGCGTGGTCAGAGTGAAGCCATTGCCTGGAACCTGCAGGTCATGGCGCGTTTGAAAACGCCCATTATCGCGACGGTCATTGGCGAGGGCGGCTCCGGCGGAGCACTTGCTATTGGTGTATGTGATCGGCTGATGATGCTGCAGTATTCCACCTACGCGGTTATTTCACCTGAGGGCTGCGCCTCGATTCTCTGGAAGAAATCGGAAAAGGCAGCTGACGCCGCCGAAGCCATGGGGATCACCGCAGAGCGTCTCAAGGAGCTCAAGCTGGTTGATAACCTGATTGCCGAGCCTCTTGGCGGCGCGCATCGTACGCCCGAAGAGATGGCAGCACGCATCAAGGCGCAGTTGCTGGTAGAGCTGGACGCCCTCGAAGCGCTTCCCGCTGATGAGCTGCTCGAGCGTCGTTATGACCGCCTGATGGCATTTGGTCTGAAGTAGATGCTATCCCCGCAGGAGCTGCTCAGGCAGTTGCTGCCCTGCACGGATGCCCGGACCTGGTGGTTGGGGTTGTCCGGTGGCATGGACTCGATGGTACTGCTCGATGCGCTTGTTGAGTTGAGCCGCGAGCATCCCCTCCCTCCCTTGCGTGCAATTCACGTCCACCACGGCCTGCATCCTGACGCTGACGGCTGGGCTGAGCATTGTGCCCGTGAGTGCGAAGCAAGGCAGGTTCCCCTGGTGGTCGAGCGGGTTCACCTGGCGCCTGGCGCTAGCATCGAAGCCCAGGCCCGTGATGCCCGTTATGCCGCCTTTGCTCGTCATATGGGCAAAGATGATTGCCTGCTGCTCGCCCACCACCGGGAAGATCAGTTGGAAACGTTGCTGTTCAGAATGCTGCGTGGCACCGGTCTGCGCGGACTGGCTGGCATGCCATCCAAGAGGGCTCTTGCCCGTGGCAGGCTGGTCAGACCCCTGCTTGAACAGTCACGCAGTGAATTGCAGCTCTGGGCTCGGGCGCGCGACCTGACCTGGGTAGAAGATCCTGCCAACAGTGACCCCCGGTTTGCCCGCAGTGCGCTGCGTCACAACCTGTTGCCGGCCCTGCGGCAGGGATGGCCGACAGTTGATAAAAGTCTGCTGACCCTCGCGCGGCATGCTCGAGAGGCGAATGAACTGCTTGATGAGCGAGCAGCGGAGGATATGCAGTTATTGACGTCCGGTATTGAGGATCTCTGGCTGGCGCACTGGCCAAGTCTTTCTGTTGCAGGGCTGCTGGCGCTGTCCACTGCGCGGCGTAACAATGTGCTGCGTTATTGGCTGCGCCTCCATGGCTGCAGCCTGTCTGAGCGTCGCCTGCATGCCCTTGATCAGCAGCTTGATGGAGCTAGTGATAGTCAGCCCTTGGTCGAGCTTGAGGATGGGAGGCTATGTCGTTCATCGGGTAGGCTGTGGCTCTTGCTGGGTAGGGAGCTTTCACCCTTGGATGTCCAGCCCATTTTGTCCCAGGGGTGGGTGATCCTGGCGCCTGACAACGGTGCGCTGCTGGTCCATTTGCCTGCCGTTGCATCAAGAGATCTGGATAAATGGAACGTGCGCTATCGTAAGGGCGGAGAGGTAATTCGGCTCGCAGGCAGACCCACTCAGTCGCTGAAAAATCTGATGCAAGAGGCGGGTCTGCCAGCGTGGCTGCGGGCTAGAATCCCCCTTGTTTACCACGGCCAGGAGCTGGTTTCGGTGGGGGGGCGCTGGAACAATGAAACCTATTTACTAAGCCATGCGGGTGAAGACTGGAGCCTCCGCTGGGAACCGGCCGAACAATTCACGCGAAGTGCCCAGACTGATTCAGAGCAGTAGGCTTGTACGTATCGGCTGCAAGCGGCGGTCAGCGTACTTTTGGCGGCACTTGCGGATTGAGCAATTCGGGGGTGTCTGGTATCCTGACTTCCCATCTTGACGAGACTTTGGGAATCAGCAATTGCTTCCCCCGGCCTCCCTTCGATTCCCTGCGGCAAGACCGCTTAACAGATCAATCAACGGGTTTTTCATGACGCGCTACATCTTCGTCACGGGTGGTGTTGTATCTTCTTTGGGCAAAGGCATTGCCTCTGCTTCCCTGGCCGCCATCCTTGAGGCTCGGGGTCTGAAAGTCACGATGCTCAAGCTGGATCCCTATATCAACGTTGATCCGGGCACCATGAGTCCGTTCCAGCATGGTGAAGTCTTCGTGACCCATGATGGCGCCGAGACCGATCTGGATCTGGGCCACTACGAGCGCTTCGTTTCCGCCACCATGAGCCGGGCCAATAACTTCACTACCGGTCGGGTCTACGAGGAAGTGCTGCGCAAGGAACGCCGGGGTGATTATCTGGGTGCAACCATCCAGGTGATTCCGCACATCACTGACGAGATCAAGAGCCGCATCATCAAGGGCGCCGGTGATGCTGATATTGCCATGGTCGAAATCGGCGGTACGGTGGGTGACATCGAATCCCAGCCGTTCCTTGAGGCTATTCGCCAGTTGCGTATCGAGGTCGGTGCCAAGCGCGCCATGCTGATGCACCTGACGCTGGTGCCCTACATTGCCACTGCCGGTGAAACCAAGACCAAACCCACCCAGCATTCGGTCAAGGAGCTGCGTTCCATCGGCTTGCAGCCCGATGTGTTGATTTGCCGCTCAGATCATCCCATTGATTTGTCCTCACGACGCAAGATCGCCCTTTTCACCAACGTGGAAGAGCGTGCGGTGATCGGTCTTGAGGATGTCGATACCATTTACCGAATTCCCGCAGTACTGCATGCCCAGGGCCTGGATGACTTCGTTATTGAGCGTTTTGGCATGGATTGCGGTCCGGCAGATCTGTCCGAGTGGGATAGGGTCGTTGCTGGCAAGCTGTATCCCAACAAGGAAGTCACCATTGCCATGGTCGGCAAGTACATGGAGTTGCTGGAGGCCTACAAGTCGCTTATCGAAGCCCTGAGTCACGCTGGGATTCAGAGCCAGACCAAGGTCACCATGCGCTACATCGATTCCGAAGAGATCGAATTCAAGGGTCTCGGTATTCTTGAGGGTGTGGATGCCATTCTGGTACCCGGCGGCTTCGGCCTGCGTGGTGTGGAAGGCAAGATCGCCGCGGTGCGTCACGCTCGCGAGAACAAGATACCCTATCTGGGTATTTGCCTGGGCATGCAGGTGGCGGTCATTGAGTACGCGCGTAGCGTGCTCGGCTGGGCCGACGCCAACTCGACCGAGTTCGACAAGACCAGTACTCACCCGGTTGTCGGGCTGATCACCGAATGGGAAAACGCTGCCGGTGATCGCCAATTGCGTACCGAAGAGTCGGATCTTGGCGGCACCATGCGGCTGGGTGGTCAGGAATGCAATCTGACGCCGGGCTCCAGTGCCCATGCCTGCTATGGCAAGGATGTGATCGTCGAGCGGCATCGCCACCGTTACGAGGTGAACAATAATCTGTTGCCCGAGCTCGAGGCGGGCGGGCTGAAGGTCACTGGTCGCTCTGTTGATGGCGCGCTGGTTGAAGTCATCGAAGTTGGTGATCATCCCTGGTTTGTGGCCTGCCAGTTTCATCCGGAGTTCACCTCGACGCCGCGCTACGGGCACCCGCTGTTCAGTGGTTTCATCCAGGCGGCGCTCGCCCAGCACAAACTCAAGAGCTGAGGTATGCAGATGCAACACAAGACTATCCAGGTCGGGGCAATCGAGATCGCCAATGACAAGCCCTTTGTGCTGTTTGGCGGCATGAACGTCCTGGAGTCACGGGACATGGCCATGCAGATATGCGAAACCTATGTCAGTGTGACCGAGAAACTGGGTATTCCATACGTTTTTAAGGCCAGTTTCGACAAGGCCAATCGTTCCTCGATCAATTCCTACCGCGGCCCCGGTCTTGACGAGGGGCTGAAGATTTTCGAAGAGATCAAACAGACCTTCAATGTTCCGATCATCACTGATGTGCACGAGCCCCACCAAGCGGCACCGGTGGCAGAGGTCTGTGACATTATCCAGTTACCGGCTTTTCTCTCTCGTCAGACCGATCTGGTTGTGGCTATGGCCAAAACCGGAGCAGTGATCAATATCAAGAAGGCGCAGTTTCTGGCCCCACAGGAAATGCAGCATATTCTGACCAAATGCGAAGAGGCCGGTAACGACCAGCTCATACTCTGTGAGCGTGGCTCCAGCTTTGGTTACAACAACCTGGTGGTCGACATGCTGGGTTTCGGCATCATGAAGCAGTTTGGCTATCCGGTCTTTTTTGACGTTACCCATGCCTTGCAGATGCCAGGTGGTCGCAGTGATTCGGCAGGTGGTCGGCGCGCCCAGGTGACCGATCTGGCCAAGGCGGGCATGAGTCAGGGCCTCGGAGGATTGTTTCTCGAAGCGCACCCCGATCCGGACAACGCCAAGTGCGACGGTCCCTGTGCATTGAGACTGGATCGGCTTGAGCCGTTTCTGACTCAGCTCAAGGCATTGGATGATCTGGTCAAGGGTTTCCCGGTGCTGGAAACCGCCTGATAATCCGTCCCTATTACATACACAGTCTTTCAGTTAGATGGAGCAAGTAGCAACCATGGCAAAGATCATTGATATCAAGGGTCGGGAAGTTCTCGATTCGCGCGGCAACCCTACTGTTGAAGCTGACGTTACCCTGGACGGTGGCGCGTTTGGCAGTGCCTGCGCTCCCTCTGGTGCTTCCACCGGCTCACGGGAAGCCCTGGAACTGCGTGATGGCGACAAGAGCCGTTACATGGGCAAGGGTGTCCTCAAGGCTGTCGCCAATATCAATGGTCCCATTCGCGAGCTGCTGGTGGGCCGGGATGCCACTGATCAGGCCGGTCTGGACCGCGCGATGATCGAGCTCGACGCTACCGAGAACAAGGCTACCCTGGGCGCAAATGCAATCCTTGCTGTTTCCCTGGCTGCTGCCAAGGCGGCTGCCCAGGCCAAGGGTGTTCCGCTGTACGCACACATTGCTGATTTGAACGGCACGCCCGGTGAATATTCAATGCCCGTTCCGATGATGAACATCATCAACGGTGGTGAGCATGCTGACAACAATGTGGATATTCAGGAGTTCATGGTTCAGCCAGTTGGTGCCAAGAGCTTCGCTGACGCATTGCGCATGGGCGCCGAGATATTTCACCACCTCAAGGCAGTACTGAAGGCCCGTGGCCTGAGCACTTCCGTAGGTGACGAGGGCGGTTTCGCACCTAATCTCGCATCGAATGAAGACGCGCTGGCGGCGATTGCCGAAGCAGTTGCCAATGCCGGTTATACCCTGGGTGATGACGTGACTCTCGCACTGGATTGCGCCTCCAGCGAATTCTACAAGAACGGCAAGTATGATTTGGCTGGCGAAGGACAAGTGTTCGATGCCGCCGGTTTTGCCGATTACCTGGCTGGTCTTACCGAGCGTTATCCGATCATCTCCATCGAAGATGGTATGGATGAGTCCGACTGGGCTGGCTGGAAAATCCTGACCCAGAAGATCGGCGACAAGGTGCAACTGGTAGGTGATGACCTGTTTGTGACTAACACCAAGATCCTCAAGCGCGGTATTGATGAGTCCATCGGTAACTCGATTCTGATCAAGTTCAACCAGATCGGCTCGTTGACCGAAACCCTGGAGGCTATTCAGATGGCCAAAGCGGCCGGCTTCACTGCGGTGATTTCCCATCGCTCGGGCGAGACTGAGGACAGCACCATCGCTGACCTAGCCGTAGGCACCTCCGCCGGTCAGATCAAGACCGGATCCCTATGCCGCTCTGACCGCGTAGCCAAATACAACCAGTTACTGCGTATCGAAGAGCAGTTGCAGGGCAAGGCCAAGTACAACGGCCGCGCCGAGTTCCGTAGCTGAGCGGCAAATCTAATGATGGCCATCACGGCGCTATACACCAACCTGAAGCCAAAGCCAGCCCCTAGAGGGTTGCTTTGCCTGTTTGTTGCACATTGCGGTGAAGCGCGGTGAAATGGCTATGGCTAGCCGCATTGCTGTTGTTGGCCGGGCTACAGTATCGTCTCTGGGTAGGCGAGGGCAGTCTCGCCCATGTGGCTCAGCTAAAACAGGAGATCGCTGAACAAGCACGCGTGAACGAAGAGCTTCTGGAGCGTAATCGAGTGCTTACTGCCGAAGTCAGGGAGCTGAAGCAGGGCCTGGAAACGGTTGAGGAGCGTGCCCGGCACGAGCTGGGCATGATCCGTGAGGGCGAAACGCTGTTTCAATTGAGCACCGATTGATGAACACACCCGTGTCCTTCTGGGTGGTCATTCCCGCCGCGGGTATCGGCTCACGCATGCAGGCAGACCGGCCCAAGCAATATCTGCCATTGGGTGATCGGTTGCTTATCGAGCATACCCTCGACTGCTTTCTGGATCGGCCCGGTCTCAAGGGGCTCATCGTCTGTCTTTCCGCTGCTGATCGCTGGTGGGATGATCTGGATTGTGCCACGGACACGCGTATTCAAAGAGTCCTTGGTGGCAGAGACCGTGCAGACTCGGTTCTGGCTGGCCTCAAGGCGCTATTGCGGCAGGGGGCGGGCAGCAGCGACTGGGTGCTGGTGCACGATGCGGCCCGTCCCAATCTCGCGGCAACAGATTTGCACAAGCTGCTCAATACCCTGGCCGATGATCCCGTTGGCGGGCTCTTGGCGGTGCCGGTGCGCGATACTCTGAAATGCGTCGGTGCCGATGGCCGGGTGGCATCTACCCCTGATCGCTCCCTTTACTGGCAGGCTTATACCCCCCAGATGTTTCGCCTCGGTGCGTTGCACGACGCCTTGACCCAGGCGCTGGCTAACGGCGCGGTCATTACTGATGAAGCTTCGGCGATGGAATATTCTGGCCAGGCGCCCCGTCTGGTCGAGGGTCGTTCGGACAATATCAAGGTCACCCGTCCCGAAGACCTTGAGTGGTTGGCCCGACTCCGCGACTAGGTCTGCAGCTCTGTTCCCCCAGCTTTTCCAAAGTCTTTCCATGCTTAGGTATTAGTCCTGTCAGGGGCTTTATTTGCTTTGCTGCTTTGCTCTTTTCTGCCATCCGTCTCTCCACTACAAAATCCCGTTGACCGACTTGGCGTCGGTGATATGCTGTATAGATATACAGTATTTTGGAGTGGTGATTATGGGCGTCGTTGCTCTTGATACCCTGCTACAGCAACAACATGTGTGGAGAGGCCAGCCCACCGGCTTGCCGGCCACCGTTCAGCCTACCGGTCACGCAGCTCTTGACGCTGTACTGCCAGCCGCTGGCTGGCCGGACGCCGCATTGAGCGAAATTCTTCACGCCCGTGATGGTATGGGTGAACTGCAATTGCTCTGGCCGACCCTGGCCCGACTGAGTAATGCGGGCGAACGCATCATGTTGGTAGCTCCGCCATTCGTTCCCTATATTCCGGCATGGAGAGCCGCGGGTGTGGACGAGCGGCAGCTGGTGATGGTGGATGCAACAGAAGATCAGTCGTTGTGGACCGTGGAGCAATGTCTGCGTTCAGGTTGCTGTGGAGCGGTCATCTGTTGGCCTCAACGTGCTGGTGACAGAGCATTGCGGCGCATTCAGGTGGCTGCGGAGACGGGAGAAACCTTGGCCTTTGCCTATCGTCCGCTGGCTGAATCGGTTAACCCTTCACCGGCAGCGTTGCGGCTGGTCTTTGACGACGTCCCCGGCCAGGTCAGAATACTCAAGTGCCGGGGCGGTCGACCGCCGGCGGGCACGTTAAGCATTCAGGCAGGTCGTTGATACCATGCGTTGGGCCTGCATACTTTTTCCCCAGCTTGCACTTGATGGCGTTCTTCGTAGCCGCGAAGACCCCGCTGCGGCTCTGGCTTTGATAGCTGGTCCGACGCAACGACGGGTACTGCAGACAGTCACTCCGGCTGCCAGGGAACTAGGTCTACGCCCAGGCATGTCGCTTACAGCAGCCAGGGCTTTGACTGATGCGTTTGTGTCAGCCGAATACGATGAGAAGCAGATAGGGCACTGGCATCAGCTCCTGGCAGCCTGGGCGTATCGTTATAGCTCCCATGTGAGTCTTAATTATCCACGCACATTGCTTCTGGAGGTGCAGTCGAGCATGGGGTTGTTTGGTCCTTGGCCACGCTTTGAGCAACGCTTGCGAGATGAGCTTGACACCATGGGTTTTCGTCATCGTATAGCCCTGGCGCCTAATCCTGCTGCCGCACGCATGCTAGCTAATAGTCATGACGGAATAGCCGTCGCTGACCGGCATGCGCTATGTGAGATGCTCGGGCATATGTCGGTTGAGCGCATAGGCCTACCTGATGAATCGGCAACGGCGTTATCGCGAATGGGCCTGCGACGACTACAGCAGGTTCTGGCGTTGCCGCGAGCAACCCTGGCCAGACGCTTTCCCGAGACGGTTCTTAGGCATATTGACACCTTGCTGGGGGATCGCCCGCTGGTGCTTGATTGCTACGCACCGCCGGATTGTTTCGATAGTCGCCTGGAGCTCAACTTTGACGTCGAATCAAATCAGGCGCTGTTTTTTCCGGTCAAAAGGCTGGTCTCTGACCTGGCAGCGTTTCTTGCCGGTCGCGACAGCGGGGTGCTGCGCTTTATGCTGCACCTTGAGCACCGCAACCTGGAAGATACTCAACTACCCATTGGCTTGTTGGCCGCTGAACGCGATGCCGAGATGCTTTTTGAGTTGACTCGCGGTCGTCTCGAACCATTGCAGATAGCTGCGCCAGTGCAGGCTGTTCGTCTGGTTGCGCGGGACTTGCCTCACTTTGTACCCCGGTCATCCCAGCTCTTCGAGGACCGGCCGCAGCAGACTCTGCTCTGGGAGCAATTGCGAGAACGGCTGCGGGCTCGCCTGGGCGATGATGCGGTGCTCGATATATGCGGCCATCCGGACCATCGACCCGAACAGGCCTGGCGCCAACAAACAGCGGGTAGAACCGAACTTCCAATTGATTATCCGCTGCGTCCAGGTTGGTTGCTCGCCGAGCCCGTTGCCTTGACTTGCGATCCAGCGCAAATACTCGCAGGCCCGGAACGTATTGAGTCCGGTTGGTGGGATGGAGGCGATGTTCGCCGTGATTACTACCTGATCAGAACCGATCTGGGTCAGTTGGCCTGGGCATTTAGGCCCGTCGGCCAGGCAGGTCCTTACTGGCTGCATGGCTGGTTTGCATGAGCGGTTATGCAGAGCTGCACTGCCTGTCGAATTTTTCTTTTCAGCGCGGCGCCTCAAGCGCCACAGAATTGTTCGAGCGCGCCGTGCAGCATGGTTATAAAGCGCTGGCGGTGACGGATGAATGCACCATGGCTGGCATCGTCCGGGCCTGGCAGGCTGCCGAGGAAAATCAGCTACAGCTGATTATCGGCAGTGAAATGCAGATAGAGTCTGGTCCGAAAGTAGTGCTGCTGGCGGAGAGCCTCATCGGTTATCAGGTGCTCTGCGATCTGATTACCCGAGCCCGACGCCGGGCTGGGAAGGGAGAATATCGCTTGCTCGCCGAGGATTTTGATCAGCCGCTGCAGGGCCTGCTAGCGTTATGGGTTCCCGACCTTGGGATAGAAGAATCACAGGGTGTATGGCTCAAGGAACGCTTTGCCGAATCGCTCTGGTTGGCCGTTGAACTGCATTGCGGACCTGACGACAGGGCACGGCTACAGGCATTGCTGGCCTGCGCTGAACGGTTACGGATTACCCCGGTGGCTGCCGGTGATGTACATATGCATGCCCGAGGGCGGCGTGCATTGCAGGATACGATGACGGCTATTCGCTACCACTGCACTGTGGCTGAGGCCGGTCTGCGGTTATTTCCCAACGGCGAGCGCCACCTGCGCAGCCCTCAGTTGCTGGCGGAAACGTATCCCGGTTTTCTGCTGGAAGAGACACTCATAATCGCCAGGCGCTGTCAGTTCGATCTGGGTCAGTTGCGTTATCAGTATCCACGGGAACTGGTGCCCGAGGGCCGCACCCCCAGCCAGTGGCTAAGACATCTGACAGAGGAAGGGATTGCCTGGCGCTGGCCCCAGGGTGCTACTGCCAAGGTGCGCCAACAAATAGACAACGAATTGGAACTGATTTCAGAGCTCGAATACGAAAGCTATTTTCTGACAGTGCATGACATCGTTCGCTTTGCCCGCAGCAGGCATATTCTCTGTCAGGGGCGCGGTTCGGCAGCAAACTCGGCGGTCTGTTTTGCACTGGGTGTTACCGAAATCGACCCGGCTAGGATGAACATGCTGTTCGAGCGCTTTCTGTCCCGCGAGCGCAATGAGCCACCTGATATCGACGTGGATTTTGAGCATGACCGTCGTGAGGAGGTGATCCAGTACGTGTTTCAGCGTTATGGACGCAATCGGGCCGCTTTGACCGCGGTAGCCAGTTCCTATAGGGGCGCCGGAGCACTGCGTGATGTTGCCAGAACCCTTGGGCTGCCCGCTGATCAGGTGAGTGCCTTGGCCGAGTGTTGTGGTCGCTGGAGCAGCAAGATACCCAGCCCCGAACGGTTGCTCGAAGCTGGATTTGATCCCGATAATCCGATATTGCACAGGGTGCTGACGCTGACCGAGCAACTGATAGGCTTTCCCCGCCACCTGTCGCAACACCCGGGAGGCTTTGTGATCTCCGAACAGCCGTTGCAGACCCTGGTCCCGGTGGAGAATGCTGCCATGGATGATCGGACCATCATCCAGTGGGACAAGGATGATCTGGACAAGGTCGGCCTGCTCAAGGTGGATATCCTCGCCCTGGGTATGCTCAGCGCGCTGCGGCGCAGCTTTGATCTGCTAAGGGATTATCGCCAACTGGATCTGACACTGGCGACCATTCCGGCTGAGGATAAAGCAACCTACGACATGCTCGGACGGGCCGATACCGTCGGCGTGTTCCAGATTGAGTCCAGGGCGCAGATGGCAATGCTGCCCCGGTTAAAACCCAGAACTTTTTATGATCTGGTCATTGAGGTGGCCATTGTACGCCCGGGTCCTATACAGGGTGACATGGTGCATCCCTACCTGCGCAGGCGTAATGGTGAGGAGCCAGTGGTCTATCCCTCCGAAGCGCTCAAGGAGGTATTTGAACGTACCCTGGGCGTACCGCTGTTTCAGGAGCAGGTGATGGAAATGGCCATCGTCGCTGCTGGTTACTCGGCCGGGGAGGCCGATCAGTTGCGTCGCTCAATGGCGGCCTGGAAGCGACGGGGTGGTCTGGAGCCGCATCAGGCACGGCTGGCAAAGGGGATGCTTGAACGTGGCTATACTGCGGAGTTCGCCACGCAGATTTTCGAGCAGATCAAGGGCTTTGGGAGTTATGGTTTTCCCGAGTCCCATGCTGCCAGTTTTGCGCTGCTGACCTACGCCAGCAGCTGGCTCAAATGCAACGAGCCCGCCGCCTTTGCCTGCGCCCTGATCAACAGTTGGCCAATGGGGTTTTATAGCCCCGACCAGATTCTGCAGGATGCACGCAGGCATCGCATTGAGACTCTGCCGGTCGATGTGCAGTGCAGTGACTGGGACTGCACGCTTGAGGCTGTCGCCACCAATCAGGCTACTGCAGGGCAGCAACAAGGGCAGGCTGGAGATCAGCCGGCGATTCGTTTGGGTCTGCGGATGGTCCGTGGGCTACATGTTGAGGCGGGGCACCGTATTGCCCAGGCCAGGTTGCAAAAGCCCTTCAATGATGTGACGGATCTGAGCTTGCGCGCGGCATTGAACGATCGTGATCGGGAGTTGCTGGCTGACGCCGGCGCACTTCTGGGTCTGGCAGGTGACCGTCATCATGCACGCTGGGCAGTAGCCGGGGTTGAACCGCAGTTACCCCTGTTTGCCGGTCAACCTTCAGATAAGGAAGAGGAGGTAGAGTTGCCGTTGCCGACGGTGGCTGAAAATCTGTTTGCTGACTACGCCTCTGTTGGTACCACCCTTGGGCCCCATCCACTCAAGCTGCTTCGTGAAGAGCTTCAGCGCCGGCGATGTCGCAGCTCCCGCGATCTGCTTATTGCTGAAAGCGGGAGGCCAATCTCTGTTGCTGGGTTGGTAACCGGTCGCCAGCGACCCGGCACGGCTAATGGTGTCACCTTCGTCACCCTGGAAGACGAGTTCGGCATGATCAATGTGATCGTCTGGCAGGACCTGGGCGAGCGCCAGCGCAAGGAACTGGTCGGAGCGCGATTACTCCGGGTCGACGGCCGGTTCGAGTCCGTCAATGGCGTCAGACATGTCATTGCCGGGCGCTTGCAGGATATGACGCCCATGCTGTCAGGTCTGGATGTGCGCAGTCGTGATTTTCACTAGCCGCTGCGCCATCCACCGTCCGGCGCGTTACAGGCTGTAGTGGCGTAATTCCCGGGCTATCAGTAGTCGCTGGATCTCGCTGGTACCCTCATAGATCTGGGTAATCCGCGCATCCCGATAGAGCCGTTCCACCGGGTAATCCTCCAGGTAGCCGTAGCCACCGTGGATCTGGATCGCCTTGGAGCAAACATCTTCAGCCATTTCACTGGCAAACAGCTTGGCCTGGGATGCCTCGGACAGGCAGGGCTGCCCTGCGGTGCGCAGACGCGCGGCATGCAGGATCAGTAAGCGTGTAGCGTTGAGCTTCATATGCATGTCGGCGAGCATGTTGGCAATGCTTTGATGCTCTGTCAGAGCCTGACCGAACTGGGTACGCTCGCGTGCATACACCAGGGCTGCTTCAAACGCTGCCCTAGCAATACCCAAAGCCTGGGCTGCGATGCCAATCCGACCACCCTCAAGATTGGACAATGCTATGGACAGGCCTTTGCCGCGAATGCCAAGCATGCTGTCTTCCGGAAGACGGCAGTTATCCAGCGTGATCGCGCAGGTGTCCGAGCCGCGGATACCCAACTTGTGCTCCATGCGCTCGACGCGAAATCCAGGGTTATCCGTCGGTACCAGAAAGGCCGACAGGCCTTTCTTGCCCAGCTCCGGGTCGGTAACGGCAAATACCACAGCCATACTCGCACGCTTGCCGTTGGTGACAAATTGCTTGGCGCCATTGATGATCCATTCGCCGTTTTCCAATACGGCCCGGGTACGCAAGTTGTGCGCCTCGGAGCCTGCATGGGGTTCAGTCAGGCAGAAACAACCAATCACCTGACCACTAGCCAGCTTTTCCAGCCAGGTTTTTTGCTGTTCGGCAGAGCCGTAGTTGAGCACTGGCCCGCAACCCACCGAATTATGTACGCTCATCAGGGCGCCCGTCGCGCCACAGCCCGCCGATATTTCCTCCACGGCCAACGCATAGGCGCTGTAGTCGGTAAAACTACCGCCCTTGTCTTCCGGAACCACCATGCCTAACAGCCCTAACTCGCCCATATGGCGAACCACCCGGTCCTCAATCCAGCCATCGCGATCAAACTGCGCAGCCCTGGGTGCCAGTTCCGCTCGGGCAAACTCGCGGGCCATATCGCGAATCATGCGTTGCTCTTCAGTGAACTCCAGGTCGTTCATTTACAGCCCCTTGAAGAAAGCCTCGACCCGCTTGGGGTCCAGCTTCGAGATGGATGGTGGATTCCACTGAGGATTCTTGTCCTTGTCGACCAGCAGCGCACGAACGCCCTCGACGATATCGCCATGCTCGAACCACTGCCGGTCCAGGTGCAGCTCCATGGCGAAACATTCGGGTAGGCTCAGCTTGCGCCCACGGCGCAAGAGCTCAAGCGTCACTGCAAGGGCCAGGGGTGAGCGCTGATCAAGCGTGTCTGCGGTTTTCTTCGCCCACTCCTTGAAGTCGCTGCGATGCTCATCCAGAAGTGACTGACGGATCGCCGGTATTGTAGGTTCGGCGAAATGATGATCGATGGCCGGTCGCAGTCTTGCCAGCTCGCTGCCGGGCAGCTCGGTCAGAGCGATATCACGTATCAGTTGCTCTGGCGTCTTGAGCGACCAATCCAGATGGTCGAAATGCTGATCCAGCTTCGACATGCGTTCGCTTGGCAGGTGCACGTCCGCAAGGCCGGCGTATAGCGCGTCTGCGGCGCCGACGTGGTTGCCGGTGAGGCCCAGATAAATGCCCAGCTCGCCAGGCAAGCGCGGGAGAAAGTAACTGCCTCCCACATCGGGAAAGTAGCCAATGCCCGTTTCCGGCATACCCAGGCGCGCGCGCTCGCTGATCAGCCTGAGTCCGCAACCCTGCGCCAGGCCCATGCCGCCACCAAGAACAAAGCCATCCATCAAAACGATGATGGGTTTGGTGTAGTCGTGAATGTACTGGTCGAGTAGATACTCGTGGCGGAAAAATTCCTCGATTCCGTGCTTGCCTGCCTTGTGCAGTTCATAGAGACCACGTATGTCACCGCCAGCGCAGAAGGCACGGTCTCCGGCGCCGCGTAAAACGACAGCCTTGACTGATTCATCACTGCTCCAAGTCTTGAGCTGGTCATGCAGCAGTCGCACCATCTCCAGCGTCAGCGCGTTGAGGCCTTCCGGACGATTCAGCGTCAGATGGCCTATGTGGTTGCGCGTTTCGGCCAGTATGACCGCTTGCGGCTCTGTCATTGATCCTCTCCTGAATACATTTTGATGATGGCGGAAAAGTCCATTGTGCCATGTCCCTGGCTGCTGAACGTCTGATAAAGCTGCTGGGCAAGAGCGCCGAGTATGACCGGTTGCTTCTGCTGTTTCGCAGCTTCAGTTGCCAGGCCGAGATCCTTGAGCATCAGGTCAGTGCCAAAGCCGCCAGTGTAGTTTCTTGAAGCGGGTGCGCCCTCGATTACCCCCGGATAAGGGTTATAGGTGTCCGAACTCCAGCAGCGGCCGCTCGAGGTATTGATAATGCCAGCCAGTACTTTCGCGTCCATTCCCAGGGACACCCCCAGACTCATGGCTTCTGAAACCCCGATCATGGATATGGCCAACAGCATATTGTTCGCCACCTTGGCGACCTGCCCATTCCCGGCGGGGCCACAATGCACAATGTTTTTCCCCATGGACTGTAATACTGACAGGGCAGCGTCATAGTCCGCAGTGTCTCCGCCTACCATGAAAGTCAGGGTACCGGCTTCTGCTCCGCCGGTACCCCCTGAAACCGGGGCGTCGAGCATGGGATTACCCTGCTTTGATGCAATAGCGGCAACCTCACGGGCAGACATCGGATCAATGGTTGAGCTGTCAATCAGGCGCACACTCGGGGCCACGCTGGACAACAAGCCGCTGTCGCCGAGATAGACCTGCCTGACGTGGGAGGCTGCCGGCAACATGGTGATGATCAGCTCGACATCGCTATGCGCAATGTCGGTAACGGAATGGACGGCATTGGCACCTGCTTCAACCAGACCTTTAACTGCCGCTTGCGAAAGGTCAAAAACGCTAAGCCGGTGCCTTGCGCCGAGCAGATTGCGCGCCATCGGCGCGCCCATGTTACCCAGGCCAATAAAACCGATGTGCATGTTGGCAGCTCCGCTTTTTTCTGATTAGTTTTATCCATTCATGTTAGTCGGCAAGAAGCTGTTGATACAGGGGGATAACGGACGCGGGCAGGACTGAGTCTCAGTGATTGTCCATCGGGGGTAGCTGCAGCGAATTGCGAAACATGGCATCCAATTCGCCGTTGTCACGCATCTCTTCCAGTGCGGCGCGTACTTTCGGTACATGGACTGCGTTGCGGCTGCCCTGGGATACATAAAGGAAAGCCTCATGACCGCGCGTTAGCACCTGAGCACGGAAGGCTTCAGGGTCCAGCTGAGCTTGCCTGAGGCTGTGGTGCAGCAATATATCGCTGGTTATCAATGCATCCAGGCGCCCTAGCTGCAGCATGCGTATTGCCTGGTCAAGGCTCGATAACGGCAATTTGACGATACTCTGATCAGCCTGGAAGGCCCCGCCATAATAGGTGCCACCAATATAGCCCAGCGTTTTGCCAGCCAGGGCGCCCAAGGTCAGGCTTTGCTGCGACTCGCGTTGGGTCACTAACAGAATGTCGCTCACCTGGACCATGCCTACTCGCTCGGCGAAGCTATCTACCTCAGGGTTTTGAAACAGCATCGTATAGTCGCCCTCGTTGCGGCGAAAATCAGCCAGCACGCGTTGGTGCGGCAAAATACGGTAGTTCATTTCAACACCGGTGTGCTCGGAGAGCCTCGCGGCAAATGTCTTTATCAGGCCTGCTGGTTCATGGTTCTGGTCGAAGTAGCCCCAGGGCCAGACTTCGGCAATCAGAAATGTCGGGGCTGCGGGTGAGCGAGTTTCCGTTTCGCCCATTGCACTGCATGAGGTGATCAGAAGTGATATCAGCAATAGTCTGAGAAAAAGCATTATCAGCGCCTGAGTATTCTGGAGGCATTTCGCTGACAGTATAGGGCTGCGCGTGGTGTCCGCAATATTCTGACGGAAGGAAATTCAGGCAAAAAAAACCGCCGAAGGAGAGTATCCGTTCGACGGTTTTTCAATGTGGTTGCGGGGGCAGGATTTGAACCTACGACCTTCGGGTTATGAGCCCGACGAGCTACCAGACTGCTCCACCCCGCGTCTGAGGGCGCCATTCTACGCATTGGCACTGAGCTGTCAAGCGATTGAACAGAAAAGATTTTTTTGTTCTGGAATGTAAGGGTGACGGTTGTTTGACACTTTTCCGGGAACGTGACCGCAGGCCACGGTTTCCATGACATGCGTCACAATGCCACTACGGTTTCTTGGCTATATTGCTGTGTCTGTCGTATGCTGGAAAAAGTGGAAGGTTGGATGAGAATAAAAAAAATAATCGCCCGATGCGGCGGTGGAGCCCAAAGTGAAAGATGAATCCAAGCGTTACGCTCTGTCTGCCTGGCGCGGCGAATTTCTGCACAAAGAAACCGAGCTTGCCTATCGGGAGCATGTCAAAGAGGAAACGGCAAGGCATCTGGTTGTGGCTTTGCGCGTGTGGGCTTTCCTGCTACTTGCCTTCGGCTGGCTCGATTACATTGCTCTGGGTATGAGCGGGGGCTTCTATCAACTCATGGGCATGCGGGTTTTTTCGGCAACGCTCGTGCTGGTCTATTCTGTTTTTGTCCAATTCCGGCCCGGGCTGGCCCGAGACGGTACCGGTGTTACGATCATCGAGATAATTGGCTTCCTGCTATTCTTCATGATCTATTTTGTGCGGCCAGACATTAATAGCTGGAACATTGGTGTCACCGTAATCTTGCTGATCAGTATCTATATCTTCGTGCCCAATCGGATAATCAATTCGAATCTGGTAGCCCTGTTCGGAATCTTCGGCTCGCTCTATTCCATGGCCTTGCTCGATGTTGCACCGCGACTGCTGGTGGGGATTTTCTTTATTCTCTGGCTACCAACCATCATCGGGTATTTTGCCGGTGTGCGATTGAATCTGGGCAAACGTCATCAATACGCGCTCTTTATTGAAACGGTCCAGGTCAATCAATCTCTCCAGGCTGAAATCAAGCGCCGTGAGGAGTTGGAGGTTGAACTCAAGCTGCAGGCCACCACGGACCCCCTGACCGGCCTGCTGAATCGCAGGCAGTATGAAACCCTGTTTCGCCGCGAGCAGGAGCGGGTCCGCAGGCATGCCAGCAAGCTGACCCTGTGTGTAACCGATCTGGATCATTTCAAGAAGATCAACGATCATTATGGGCACGATGCAGGCGATCAGGTACTCAAGCACATCTCCGATCTGTTTGTCGCCACGCTGAGGCATACCGATATTGTGGGGCGCTTCGGGGGCGAGGAGTTCATTCTTCTGTTGCCAGATACGGATCTGGATAATGCGATGATTGTGATCAACCGCTTGCGCGAAAAATTGCAGGCGAGTTCCGTCAGGGCTGACGACCATGAAATTAAAATAACCGCCACCTTTGCCGTTACTGAGGTTACCCAGGACGATGCAACGATCGAAGACGTGATTCGCCGCGCCGACAAGGCTTTATACCAGGGCAAGGAAGCTGGCAGAAATCAGGTGGTTGCCAGTTAGCTGTGTTCGCGACTAAATGACCAGCGGTGATCAGGCCGGGCTTTACTGATCGGGTACAATGAGTGCTTAACTCGTTCCTGTTGTGTTATCCGAGTCAGCCTGCCGTGCGCAAAATCATCCATGTCGACTGCGACTGTTTTTATGCTGCGATTGAAATGCGTGACGATCCGCGTTTGCGCGGGCGTCCGCTAGCTGTGGGTGGTGACCCCGACAAGCGGGGAGTCGTTGCAACCTGCAACTACGAAGCTCGGGCCTTTGGCGTGCGCTCTGCCATGGCCTCGGCCTATGCGCGCAAGTTGTGCCCGGATCTGCTGATCGTGCCTCCACGCATGGCGGCCTACCGTGAGGCTTCCCAGGCCATTCATGCCATATTTACCCAGTTTACCCAGCTGATTCAGCCACTCTCCCTTGATGAAGCCTATCTGGACGTCACAGCCAGTGAATCCTGTCGCGGTAGTGCGACTCTGATGGCCAGGGAAATACGGCGTTTGGTGCAGGCCGATCAGGGCATTACTGTGTCTGCCGGCGTTGCACCAAACAAGTTTCTGGCCAAGATCGCCAGTGACTGGAACAAGCCCGATGGGCTGAAGGTGATCTTGCCTGAAGAGGTGGAAGCGTTCGTCAGGAAGCTTCCGGTCGAGCGACTGCATGGGGTCGGTCGGGTGACGGCGGCGCGCTTGAAAAACCTGGGTATAGATGTCTGCGCTGAACTCCTGCCATGGCGCAAACAGGATCTTGCCAAGGAGTTCGGTAGTTTTGGTGAAAGGCTATGGCAACTGGCCCGGGGGATTGATGATCGGCCGCTGACTGTGGAAAGTAAACGCCAGTCGGTAAGCGTCGAGAACACCTATGATCAGGATCTGCCAGATCTCGAGGCCTGCCTCAATGCTCTTGGACCGCTGCTGGAGAAACTCGCCCAGCGATTAGGGCGGCTTGAGGGCGAGTATCGGGTAAGCAAGCCGTTCATCAAACTCAAATTTCACGACTTTACTCAGACCACGCTTGAGCAGGCTGGCGCGCCGGTGACCCCTGAGGGCTACCGTGAGCTATGCATTCAGGCCTTTGCCCGAGGTGGTCGTCCGGTGCGTCTGATCGGGGTCGGTGTGCGTCTGGATCACGCCCACAGCCTGCTTGGGGAGCAACTCAACCTGTTCTGAAACGCGTCAGTCCCTCTGTCTGACACAAGCCGGGCACACATGGTTCGCGCCCTGGGGTACCCAGCCCATCTCACTAATACGCACCACTGCCTTTTCTGTGCGTGCTTCCAGATTGTCCTTGTCCAGCACAAGAAACTCGAAGGGCTGCTCTTTTTCGCAGTTGTCGCAACGTATAGACCAGCCAAGCACCGAATGACTTCGCAAATCCGGCCCTCTGGCCGTAGCAGTCCATTGCCCCGGTGGGTTGATCAGATAGCGCACTTTGTCGACCAGCAATGACATGGGGAGTTCGCGGCTGCCCTTGATGGTGCAGATCAGAGTATCCCCTGGCTGAACGCCGCCGCCTTGTCCCGTCACCTGAAACAGGCCGGCTGACAGAGTGCGGCATTCAATCAATGTATGTGCCGGGTTGAGAAGGCTGTGTCTGAAATCGTGTTGAGCCATGGGATTCACCGCAGATGAAGGGTGAGTATGATAACACCCGAGCTTGGTGGTACATCACGCGGATCACTGATGGTCGGTTGGAAACCAGTGACCGGCTATGATGTTCTCACACCTGTATGCATTTATATCAAAAGAGGGATATCTCATGAGCGTCAAGCAACTGTTCGATCTGACCGGCAAGGTTGCCCTTATAACCGGCGGAACCAAGGGCCTTGGCCTGCAGATGGCCGAAGCACTGGGGGAGCAGGGTGCGAAAGTGTTCATCAGTGCGCGAAACAGCGCCGAAGTCGATGACGTCGTGGCCCAGCTCAATGCTCAGGGCATAGAGGCTGGTGGTCTGGCCTGCGATCTGGGCAAGCTCGACAGCCAGCCGATCAAGGCATTGGTCGATGCCGTTGAAGCCAAGTTCGGGACTGTCGATATTCTGGTCAACAACGCAGGTACTACCTGGGGCCAGCCCGCAGAAGAGCATAGCTATGAAGGCTGGCAGAAGGTCATGACCTTGAACGTCGATGTCTGTTTCCTGATGGCTCAGGAAGTCGGCCGCCGTTTCATGATTCCGCGTCGCTCGGGCAAGATCATCAATATTGCGTCGATCGCCGGTTTCAAGGGGAATCGCGCCAATTCCGGTATTCATACTGTTGCCTATAACACCAGCAAGGCAGCGGCGATCAACCTGACGCGCGCTTTGGCGGGCGAGTGGGGCGCCTACAACATCAATGTCAACGCCATCTGCCCGGGCTATTTTCCGACCAAGATGGCCAAGGGCCTTGAGAAGGTGACCGAACTGATCAAGGAAGGTACTCCCCTGGGCCGTATCGGTGGCGAGGAAGACATCAAGGGGCCTGCAGTATTCCTGGCCTCAGAGGCTTCGCGCCATGTGACTGGACAGGCTATTGCCGTGGATGGTGGCAACTCTGTGGTCTGATTGAGTTTCTTGCCGGGCTTTGTGCCCGGCATGCTGTAAGCGCTCGCGGTCAGTTGACTCAGCGGGCGCTGGCCAGCCCTTCTCGCAACTGTGCTGCAGCGTTTTCCAGGCGCACTTTATGGCTTCGCTCGATTGCGGCCATTTCTCCCTCATGAATCTTTCGCTGTGCAAGTGGCAGGTCTTTCCATGCCTTATGCGTGGGAATATGCGCAGTGGCGTCGTACACCTCCTCGAAAACGGCAACATCGAGGACCTCGCGCCGAGGTCCGGAGTAGTTATCCAGTAGTACCTTGATCCGGATAGCGCCCTCTATGGGCGGCAGCTGTCCGGTTGACAGACTTTGTGCCAGAAACTCGATATCCGCAGCCAGGCGCTCTTCACGCTCAAGTTGAAGTGTGCGCTGTGCCTCGCTCTTGCGCCGTACCTGGCGCCACAAAATGGTGGCATATATTGCCAGCGCAAGAATAATCGCAATTCCGGCCAGCATAAACCAGTTCGATAACGTCATATTTTCAGAAACTCAGGTTGGCGGGATCCAGCGTGCCTTTTTCACTTAGAGTCAGTCTAGGCGAGAAGAGCAGCCCGGTGCGGATATGACCTTCTATCCGGTAATCCACGGCTTGTTGACTTTCGATCAGTTTGACGATGTCACCCACATGTCGCCACAGGTTGGACCGTACATTCAATTCAAAATATTCCGAGCCATAGGCCGGTACTGTGAAAACCTGATCGCTGACGCCGGTCGCCAGGCGGGCATCATTCAGATAGATTTCGTACTGCATGCCACGTATGGGGAGGCTTCGATCATTGGGGTTATCCACGCGTAGCCTGAGCCTGAATGACTGCTCCCACAGATTGGCCTTGAGCATTTCGACATTGGCCAACGCAATATCCGGTTTGATGTAGGAGGGACCGAACAATGCGCACCCGTTCAGCAGTGACAAAACTGCCACCAATGCGATTGCCGAAATGGTTCTGAACATAAGTCCCCTCCAGGTATGGGGCAGGTCGCCTTTTTATCGAGTTGCCGGACTGCCTGCGTCTGTCCATACTAATCAAATGCCGCTCATGGTGCAGGACTAATCATTGCAAGGGAGAGACAAGATGCCTCTTTTCGAAATTGCTTTTCAGGGACAGGTGCGTTCTGGCGTGACGCAGGATCAGGCACGGGCTCGAATCGGGCAGCTTTTTCAGGTTGGAGGCGAGCAGCTCGATGTGCTGTTTTCCGGACGTCGGGTAGTTATCAAGCAGGGGCTTGACCAGACTGCAGCGGAAAAATACCGGCAGGCTATCGAGCGGGCTGGGGCGCTGTGCAGCATCGATCCGATGGATGCCGCTCCCGAACACTCAGAGTCGGCCCCTCAGGCGACTCAGGCCACGTCGGATGAGAGCCATTCGCGTGGCACCCCTGTCGAGCCGCGTGATGCCTATATGGCTGCCTTCAGCGAAGTAGACGCGCCGGACTTCGGTATCGCTCCGGTGGGTGCCGACATGCAGGATGATTACGATTCATTTACCCCGCTGCCCATCGATCTCTCGGCCTTGAGTCTGGCGCCGCCCGGCGCCGATCTGGATCAACTCAAGCCTTCAGTTGATGCCAGGGTTCCTGATACCGATCATCTGAAACTCGAGGACTGAGAGGCTCTGGTAACGGAGCTGGTGAGCTTCAAAGGGCGCAACAGCGTTTGAATTTTTTCCCTGACCCGCAAGGGCAGGGTGCATTGCGCCTGGTGTCAGTTCGATGATTGGGATCTACGAAATACCATTTGCTCGACTTGCGGATAAAATCCGAGCACTCGCGGTGCTGGTGCCGACTGCCGTCTGGATCAGCCCAGTGCGCGATAAAAATCACCTGGGCGTGATCAGCCCCGTCGCCTGTCGCGCTCTCTATTTCCAGGCCAAGCCAGGTGCTTTCATGGCTCCACCTGGTCATGGAATTCACATCGAGCTCTGCCTGTTGACTCGGTAACGTTGTATTCACCAGGTAATCTATCAGGCCAAGGCAGTAGGCACTGTAACGCGAACGCATCAGCGACGGTGCATCGCTCGCGGGTGATCCAGCATGCAGTGGCCCGCAGCACTCGGAGTAGCAACGATCGCTACAGCACAGGCATGTGATCTGCGGGGTAGCGGTCATCGCTACCACCAATAACGGTCGAAGTTTTCCGGATTTGCCCAATACTTGGCATTCAACCAGTCGGGTACGGTCTTGTACTCTGCAAGGTCGTAGGTAAACAGTGTCAGGCAGCGCTCGTCTTTTTCAAAGCGTGCGTCGCGCTGCATCGCAAGGCCGTAGAAATCGTTCGAGTCCCATTCCGGCGCTTCGCTTAGCTCAACCAGCACGGCCATCCGGCTGACCGACAGGTTACGCAAGCCTGCCAACAGTTCGATGCCCTGGCGTTTGTCCAGCTGTTCCAGTTGATCAGCGACGATCGCCAGGTCATAACGCTGGTTGGCCAGCTCAGGTGGCAACGGCGCCTGGCTTGTTTCGATCAGTTCGCATTCCGGATGCTCCTTGATGTAGGCGGTGACGGCAGGAATCGAATCACTGCTGATGCACAGCAGACGCTCGGGTTGACATTGATCGAGTATGCCCAGGAGGGCATGGGTAGGTGTGGCGGACATTGGAGTTCCGGGGGGTATGTTCAGAATATCGACTATTCGGGATAACCAGATTCCGGCCTGTTGCCTGTTCTGGCAAGCGAAAACTGCAACCGGAGGTTACCTGTCGGCCGGTGGCACCAGCAAGCCCGCAAGGGCGCGAAGTGATATGATGCCGCTCTTGCCTGGAGCCCGCATGCTGAACGATGAATTGAAAGGCCAGATCCAGACGGCCTACCGCACCTTCCTCGAAAACAAGTCCCTGAAACCGCGTTACGGTCAGCGGGTGATGATCGCCGAGGTAGCCAAACTGTTTGGCGGCATAAAGCTTGATGACGAGGGTCGTCGGGCCGGTGACGCGGCCGTGGCTGTGGTTGAGGCGGGCACAGGTACCGGCAAGACGGTGGCTTATTGTCTGGCGGCCATCCCTATTGCCCGGCATCTGGGCAAGCCGTTGGTGATCTCTACCGCCACAGTGGCCTTGCAAGAGCAGATAGTGCTCAAGGATCTGCCGGATATTCAGCGCAATGCGGGGTTGAATTTTCAGTTCTCCCTGGCCAAGGGTCGAGGGCGTTATGTATGCCTCTCCAAGCTCGACCAGTTGCTCAGCGATAATCAGTCGTTGGCCAGCCGGCAGCAGGGTTTTGCTGACGAGGGCTTCAATCTCGACGTCGACGAGGCAGGGCTGAAGCTCTACACCAGCATGGTCGAGGCCCTGGGTACCAGTAAGTGGGACGGCGAGCGCGATTCCTGGCCTGCCGCGTTGCCTGATCAGGATTGGGCACGGCTGACCACCGACCATATCCAATGCACCAACCGTCGCTGCGGCCACTTCAACCAGTGCGTTTTCTACAAGGCCCGTGAGGGCGTGCAGAAGGTTGATGTGATAGTCACCAACCATGATCTGGTACTCGCCGATCTGGCCCTGGGTGGCGGTGCGATCTTGCCTGATCCCCGCGATTGTCTGTATATCTTTGACGAAGGGCATCATCTGCCCGACAAGGCGATTGCCCACTTTGCCCATCACACGCGCATGGCTGCAACCGCTGACTGGCTCGATCAGCTGGACAAGAACCTGACCAAGCTGCTGGCGCAGAATCCGCTTCCCGGGGACTTTGGTCGGATACTGGAGCAGGTCCCGCAGATTGCCAGGGATCTCAAGCCGCATCAGCAATTCATGGCTCAGGCTCTGACCGAGGTATCGGATTTTGCCAATGCCGAGGATCTTAGTGGCCAGATACGCCCCCAGCACCGCTTCAAGGATGGCGTCATACCCGAGCATCTATGCGATATGGGTGTCGAGCTCAAGGCGGGTTTTGGCCGGATAACCGACCTGTTGCAGCGCCTGGTGGACCAGCTCAAGGAGGCTATGGATGGCGAGGCAGTTGGCGTGACCTCGCATCAGGCCGAAGAGTGGTATCCGCTATTTGGCGCCTTGCTGGCTCGCTCGGAGGGTAACTGGACGTTGTGGACGCAGTTCTGTCTGCTCGATCCGCCTGACAAGCCCCCTACCGCCCGTTGGTTGACCCTTACCGAGCAGAACGATATCGAAGTGCACGTGAGCCCGATTCTGGCTGCTGATACCCTGCGCCAATTCCTCTGGCACAGTGCCTTCGGTTGTCTGGTCACCTCTGCGACGCTGACCGCTCTGGGACGCTTCGACCGTTTCAGCCAGCGGGCGGGTCTGCCAAGAAGTGCGGTATGCACCATGGCGCCCAGCCCATTCAATTACCCGGAAAAGGGTCTGCTACGTATTCCCGATCTGGGGGCTGATCCGCGCGACAGCGCTGGCCATAGCGCCGCGATAATTGCGCACCTGCCGACCATTCTCGATGAGGCCCTTGGCAGTCTGGTGCTGTTCTCATCCCGGCGGCAGATGCTTGAAGTTTATGCCGGCCTGCCTGGCGCCTTCCGCGAACGCATCTTTGTGCAAGGCGATCTGTCCAAACAGGAATTGATCCGTCAGCACCGCACGCGGGTCGATGATAAGCAGCAGAGCGTGATTTTCGGTCTGGCGAGTTTTGCCGAGGGCGTCGATCTGCCCGGCCGCTATTGTGAGCATGTGGTCATCGCAAAGATTCCCTTTGCAGTGCCCGACGATCCGGTTGAGGCGGCGCTGTCGGAATGGATTGAACGTAACGGTGGCAACCCCTTTATGGAAATTGCAGTACCTGACGCCTGTCTGCGCCTAATTCAGGCCTGTGGAAGGCTGCTGCGTAACGAGCAGGACAGTGGCACGGTCACGCTGCTCGACCGCCGTCTGGTGACACAACGTTATGGCAAGGCGATTCTGAACGCGCTGCCTCCCTTTCGCCGTGAAATCGAATAGGGCGGATTTACGATGCGGTATCGAGTTTCAATCTGCGCTTAAATACAGAACAACGATAAACACAATAACGGAGTTTCCATGAGCAATGTCCAGGGCTATTTCGACCCCCGTTTCGAGTCCGTGCGTACTATATTTGCCGAACAACAACAGGATCCTCAGGCACGTGGCAGTGCGCTCTGTGTCACCGTCGGCGGCGAAACCGTACTGGATCTATGGCAGGGCGTGGTCGACAAGGACAATCAGCAGGTCTGGGAGCAGGATTCTCTGGTCAATGTGTTTTCCTGCACCAAGCCCTTGGGTGCGGTGGCTATTCTTCAACAGGTAGAGGCAGGCAAGCTGGGACTGGATGCGCCCCTGGCCGACGTTTGGCCCGAGTTTGCCCAGGCCGGCAAGGAACACATTACCCTGCGGCAGATTCTCAGCCACCAGTCAGGGCTCTCGGCGATTTCCGAAACCCTTGCGCCCGAGGCTTTGTTCGACTGGGATGCAATGAGCAGCGCTCTGGCTGGCCAGAGCCCTTGGTGGACGCCCGGAGAAACACACGGATATGCCCCGGTTACCTATGCATGGCTGGTAGGCGAGCCCCTGCGTCGTGTCAGCGAGACCCGCCCCGGCCGTTATATTCAGGAGCATATCTGTCAGCCCCTGGGCATGGATTTCTTCGTTGGGGTGCCCGACAGCGACCTGGCCCGCGTTGCCCATGTTTCGCGGCTGAGAAACCAGTTCGGAGACGAATACGCCCGAGCCCTTTTTGCTTCCATGGGCCAGCCGGAGGGTCTGGGTTTCAAGGCATTCGGTAACCCCTCGAGCATGATGGTGAGCAGCAACGAGCGGCACTGGCAACAGGCCGAGATACTCTCGGCCAATGGAACCGGCAACGCCAGGTCTCTGGCACGCTTCTGGCAGGTCATGGCCCACGGCGGGCAACTGGATGATGCGCGCCTGCTTGATTCCGACCTCGTCGCAGAGATGCGCCAAGAGCACTCGCAAGGCATGGATCGCACGCTGCTGGCGCCGACCCGTTTTGGCCTGGGTGTGATGCTCGATCAGGATTACCAGGGTGGTGGCTTTGGTATGGGGCCCCAGGCTTATGGGCACCCGGGAGCAGGGGGCTGTCTGGGTTTCTGTGATCCTGAGACTCAGGTCGGCTTCGGCTATGTAACCAACGCGATGGGCCCCTACGTGCTGATGGATCCCCGCGCTCTGGCCTTGAGTAGTGAAGTCTACCGATGCCTGCGCAGCGTGGATTGATACAAGCCTTGTCCGGGATCAATGCAGGCGTCATCGGCAGTGCTAGGATTGCACCCAATATACCTGGGAGACATTGTCGATGAAGCCTGATATTGCTGATCTACGCCGCAACTACACCCGTGACGGTTTACTTGAGGACAACGTGCCTGATGAGCCGCTAAGTCTGTTCGCCAACTGGTTCGAGCAGGCGGTGGAGATCGAGTCCACGGAGGCCAACGCCATGATGCTGGCCAGTGTCGGTACCGACAATCAGCCACATTTGCGCACGCTTCTGCTCAAGGGCGCTGATGAGCGTGGCTTTGTGTTCTTCACCAATTACCAGAGTGCCAAGGGCCGTCAGTTACTGGAGCAGCCCAAGGCCGCGATGACCTTTTGGTGGCACGACCTGGAGCGTCAGGTGCGTATTGAAGGAGAGGTAGAGCGCATCAGCGAGGAGGAGTCCGATGCCTACTACCACAGCCGCCCGGTCGGCAGTCGCTTGGGTGCCTGGGCCTCGCCCCAGAGTGAAGTGATTGCCAGCCGTCAGGTGTTGGAAGACAAGCTGGCCGAGCTGGAGGCGCGATATGCCCTGGAGGCGCCCCCGCGTCCGGAACATTGGGGTGGCCTGCGTTTGAAACCGCAACTGATTGAATTCTGGCAAGGCCGTCCCAGCCGTTTGCACGACCGTCTGAGCTACCGACTGGTCGGCGGACAATGGCTGCGTGAGCGCCTGGCTCCCTAGTGATCTTCTTGCAGCGCGCTTCTTTTTGGCCCACTCTTTGAGCTAAAGCAGTGGGAGGCGGGTGATGGCCAGAGGGATGTTTCAACAGAAGGTAGTAGTGGTGACTGGCGGCTGCGCAGGTATCGGGCGGGCGCTGGCACTGCGATTTGCCCAGGCGGGTGCAAGAATCGCGATACTCGACGTGCAGGATGAACCTCTGGTTGCCTTTCGCGAGCAGCTGATGACCAAGATCAACGCCGAGGTTCTTGCCATCCACTGCGACGTGGCAGATGACCATGCATGCCAGCAGGCCATCTGCCAGGTAATAGAACATTTTGGTGGCGTTGATGTGTTGATCAACAACGCCGGCATTACCCATCGCAGCGACTTTGCTGACACCGATCTCGACGTTTTCCAGCGCATCATGGCGGTAAATTACTTCGGTGCCCTGCATTGCACTCGTCATGCATTGCCCAGTCTGATTGAGCGCAAGGGTCAGATAATTGTGCTCAGCTCCATTTCCGGGTTTGCCCCGCTTCTGTATCGCAGCGCCTATAACGCCAGCAAACATGCTTTGCATGGTCTATTCGAGACCTTGCGGCTGGAGGTGCGCGAGCAGGGTGTCAATGTGATGCTGGTCAGTCCGGGCTACACCGCTACGGATATTCGAAAGAATGCGCTAGTCGGTGATGGTTCGATCAATCAGGCAAGCATTGTTACGCCTTTCAAGGTCTCTTCGCCCAATGACGTGGCAGATGATATCTATCTGGGTGCAGTCAAACGCAAGCGGTTGCTGGTCTTGTCCAATGTAGATTGGCGTGCCCGGTTCCTGTCCCGATTCTTTCCGCGTCTGTTCGAGCGCTGGATGTTGCCGCGACTCTCTGGGGTCAAGCTGGAGCGTTGAGCCAGTCCGCAACGCCGTAGCCGGCAGCGCGACCACTGGCGAAGCAGGCCGTCAGCAGGTAGCCGCCAGTGGGCGCTTCCCAGTCGAGCATTTCGCCGGCGCAAAACACCCCCGGCATCTTTTTCAGCATCATTCGTTTGTCCAGTGCGTCGCGGGTGATGCCACCTGCACTGCTGATAGCCTCGTCCAGTGGACGCGTACCCCGCAGTGTTATGGGTACCGCTTTGATGCCTTGTGCCAGTGCGTCTGGGTCGGTCAGAACAGCCTGTTCCAGGCATTCATGCAGCAGGGCTGTCTTCAGAGGGTCAAATCCTGCGCGCTTGCGTAGAACGGAGGCCAGAGATTGCCCCTTGCGCGGTCTGGCCAGTAGCGCAGCCAGTTCCGGCTGGGTACGGTCCGGCGCCAAATCCAGCCAGAGGCGGGCGCTTCCACTGGCAAGCAACTCATCGCGCAGGGGGGCGGATAGGGCGTAGATCAGACTGCCCTCGAGTCCATCGCGGGTGACCACGCATTCGCCCCGTTTTACCAACCGTTGACCGTTGGACATGGTCACGGTGGCGATCACCTGTTTGAGCGGCGCGCCGGCAAAGCGTTCGGACAGGAAGTCGGTCCATTTGACAACGAAACCGCAATTGGCAGGCAGCAGGCTTGCCACATTGATGTGCTTTTCACGCAGTGTTTTCACCCAGGCGCCGTCTGATCCCAGACGAGCCCAGCTGCCGCCGCCCAGGGCGAGGATGGTCGCCACATGAGTCTTGAGTTGTGGGCCGGTTGGCGCGTCGAACTGCAACTGCTGCTGTTCGCTCCAGCCAGTCCAGCGATGCCGGGTATGCAGCCGCACACCTGCCTCACGCAAGCGCCTGAGCCATGCTCTTAGCAGTGGCGCAGCTTTCATTTCCACCGGGAAAACCCGTCCGGAGGAACCCACAAAGGTTTCTACACCCAGCCCATGCACCCATTGGCGTAATTGGCCTGGGTCCATTTGCTGCAACCAGGTTTCGACCCACGGGCTGGCTTCCCGGTAACGGGGGACAAAATGCTCGACGGATTCAGAATGGGTAATATTCATGCCGCCAACCCCAGCCAGCAGAAACTTGCGACCCGGTGAGGGCATCGCATCGTACACATCTACTTGCAGGCCGCGGGCAGCTAGTGTCTCAGCTGCCATCAGGCCGGCAGGACCGGCGCCGATCACGGCAACACTTGGGAGAGGTTCAGAACTGGCGGGCATGGATGATCCGGTGAGGTCGGGCGGATTGCGGGGTGGGCAGGGCTGCCAGTTTACCCCAAACCGCGTTCGCGCCAAATCTGTGTAGCGCTATGGTGCAATAGAGCATGGCGCTGGGCGAGTGCATTGCGATCCTTGCTGTAGCCACCGCCGATCACAGCGCAAACCGGAACATCCCGGCCCAGACAATGTTCGATAACCATTCGGTCGCGGCTGGCGATGCCCGCATCGGTTAATGCAAGATAACCGAGCGCATCATCCCGGTGAACGTCCACGCCGGCGTCATAGAGCACGATATCGGGCTGATACATGGGCAGAAGATAACCCAGAACATCGTCCACCACTTTCAGATAACCCTGATCGTCGAGTTGCCGTGGTAGGGGTATGTCCCAGTCACTGGCCGCCTTGCGCGCGGGAAAGTTGTTTTCACAGTGCAGTGAAACGGTAATTGCCTCTCTGTCGTTTTCCAGAATCCGCGCGGTGCCGTCGCCCTGATGCACGTCGCAATCAAAGATCAGGACCCGTTCGGCCTTGCCACTGGCCAGCAGGTACCGACTGATGATCGCCAGATCGTTGAAAATGCAGAAGCCTGAGGCAAAGTCATAATGTGCGTGGTGTGTACCGCCGGCCAGATGGCAGGCCAACCCATGCTGTAACGCCAGCTCGGCAGTCAGTAATGAGCCGCCCACGGCGCGGGTGGTGCGTTGCAGTAACGCTTCGCTCCAGGGTAGTCCCATACGGCGAAGCTCCGCGGGGGCCAGTTGGTTGGCGCTAAAGCGGCTGACATAACCTGCATCGTGGGCCAGGCGCAGCAGTTCATGGGTGGCGACTTCCGGTTGATGCAAATTACCCTCGTGCAGTACGCCCGTGGCACGGAGGTGGTCGTGCAGCAGCATGAACTTGTCCATCGGGAAGCGGTGCGCAGCCGGAAAGACGAAGCTGTAATCGGCGTGATAAACAAGGGGTAGGTCCATGCATACAGGCCCTTTGGTGAGTAGGCTGGCAGTATGAAGGGCCAGGACGCGGGCCAACAAGCGTTCAGGCATTACCAAAAGCTGCAGGTTAGCGGTTAGAATGTCCCGCTTTGCGACACACTGTCGCAGCCCCCTGTTCGCCGCCCTTAGGGACGGCTGTCGTCGAGGAGCCCTTTACCATGACCAAAATGCTGGATGACCTGGTTAGCCTGCTGGCGCTGGAGAAAATTGAGGAAAACCTGTTCCGTGGCAAGAGCCAGGACCTGGGCTTCAAACAATTGTTTGGCGGGCAGGTGTTGGGCCAGTCGTTGTCGGCGGCGAGTCAGACCGTAGATGCCGAACGTCACGTGCATTCGGTGCATGGCTATTTCCTGCGACCGGGCGATGCCACTTTGCCGATCGTTTATCAGGTTGATCCATTGCGTGACGGAGGTAGCTTTACCACACGTCGCGTGCAGGCGATTCAGAAGGGCAAGCCGATCTTTACCATGATCTCGTCCTTTCAGGGAGACGAAGAGGGTTATAGTCATCAGGCGCAGATGCCTGAGGTTCCTGCCCCCGAGGAATTGCGCAACGAGACGGAGCTTACCCGAGACCATCAGCACCTGATTCACGAGAACGTGCGCGAAAAGGTACTGGTGGACAAGCCTATCGAGATCCGTCCGGTTGGTACCTTCAATCCGTTCAATCCCAAGGCGTCGGAACCTGTGCGTCATATGTGGTTCCGGGCTGATGGTCGCCTGCCGGATGATCCGCAGCTACACCGGTACCTGCTGGCTTATGCCTCGGATTTTCATCTGCTTGGTACGGCGATGCTTCCCCACGGCATTTCCTCATGGACGCGGAACATGCAGGTTGCCAGCCTGGATCATTCGCTCTGGTTTCATCAGCCGCTGCGTATGGATGACTGGTTGTTGTATTCGATGGACAGCCCCTCAGCCAGCGGTTCGCGTGGTCTGTCCAGGGGGCAGGTCTTCACTCGCGACGGCGTTCTGGTGGCGTCAGTCACCCAGGAATCGCTGATGCGTCTGGTGGAGCGTTGATCTATGCGTGAGGCCAAGGCATGGATATTCGATCTGGACGGTACCCTGACGCTTGCTCAGCATGATTTCGTCGCTATCCGCGAGGAATTGGGTATTCCGGCCGATGAGGATATTCTGAGTTATCTGAAAACGTTGCCCCAGGCTCAGGCCGGCGAATTGAGCAGACAGCTGGACGCCATCGAACTGCGTCTGGCCCGAGATGTCGCCGCGGCCCCGGGTGCGGCAAGCCTCATCAGGCATCTGCGCGATAGTGGCAAGCAGCTGGGGATCCTGACCCGTAATCTGCAGTCCGTAGCCGTTTCGTCCCTTGAGGTATTGGGTATCGCCGACTGCTTCGAGGCCGAGCATATTCTTGGCCGCGCTGAGGCTCTGCCCAAGCCGGACCCTGCCGGCATCCATCACCTGCTTGAGCTATGGTCGGTTGAACCGCACGAGGCTGTGATGGTCGGTGACTTTCGCTTTGACCTCGAGGCGGGGCGCGCAGCAGGCTGCCGAACTTGTCTGCTGCACGAGCACAATGGCTGGCCTGCTCTTGCGGATCTGCATCTTCCTGACTGTGAGCGCCTGCTGATGTACCTAAGGGACTCTGTCGCTAACCCCTGAGAGTTACGCGCGCTCGCCGCAAAAAATAGAGTTGCAAGTAGCGGCAACGGGCTAAGATGTGTCGCCTTGTACCCTGTCGCCCGCAAAGCCTGGCAGGTTGCCTTCCAATGGTATGCGGCTTTAAAGTGCGCAGCGCCTTGGCCTGTTTCATAGTCGGCCGCAGATATTGCCGGCGCTCAGGTCCTTGCACGGGCCGTTGGATATTTACGTTTGACTTGACTGCCTTTGGGGCGTCGCAAGTTCCACAAGACCAATTACAATTTTCAGGAGCCTGAATATGGGCTGGTTACGATCACGTCGTCTGCATTACTTTTTGGGCGGTGTAGTGATTCTTTTTATACTGCTGGTCGCTTTGCGGGCAGTCTTTCTGTTTGGTTTTTCGTCGATTACGCCCGGAGTGGACCAGTCCTGGGGACTGGTGCTTGAGACACTGGGGATCGGCGTGCGTTTCGACCTCAGGCTGGCGATTCTGCTTATGCTTCCGGCGATGTTCTTGGCCTGGTTGCCAGTATGGAACAGCCTGCGTTCCAGGCCGCTGCGCTGGATCAGCCGAGCTTATCTGTTGATCGCCCTGGCGGTTTTACTGTTCATGTACATCATCGATTTCGGGCATTACGCCTATCTTGGCGTACGTTTGAATGCTTCTGCCCTCAAGTTCATCGAGGACGCAGGTATTTCCCAGCAGATGGTCTGGGAAAGTTATCCGGTAATCTGGATTACTCTGGCCTGGCTGGTGATGCTGGTAGCAACCTTCTGGGCATTGTTGCGTCTGGAAAGGGAAACGCTCGATCGCGCTGATACCCGGATTGGTCTCGGCTCACGGGTCTGGGGTAGCTGCCTGATGGTTGTCGTCGTGTTCCTGGCGATCCTTGGCCGGTTCAGCAACATCAATCTGGAGAATCCCGTTCCGCTGCGCTGGAGTGACGCATTTTTCTCGGGCGACAGTCAGTTGGGTGCCCTGGGTATTAATCCGGTGATTTTTTTCTACGACACCATGGCCATTCCCCAGGAGCGTTATAACCTGGAAGAAGTGCGCAAATATTATCCGGTGGTGAGCGAATATCTCGGCGTGAACGACCCGGATATAGAAGCATTGACCCTTAACAGGAACGTGCCTGCGCAACCGCACCAGCTGGACGTCATGCAACGCCCCAATGTGATCTTCATTATGCTTGAGTCGCTCGGGACTACGGCGGTAGGAGCTTATGGCAACCCCCTGAAACCAACACCCAATCTTGATCGAATGGCTTCGGAGAGTTGGTTCTTCCGGCACTTCTACGTTCCGGTAACCGGCACGGCAAAGACCGTCTGGGCGAGTATTACCGGTATACCCGATGTGTCCCGTTCGGAAACCGCGACGCGCAACCCGCTGATTACCAATCAGCACACGCTGGTCAATGCGCTGGAAGGTTACAACAAGATCTATACCATCGGTGGCAGTGCCGGCTGGGCCAACATGAATGGACTCATAAGGCAGAGCATCGACGGTGTGACGCTTTATGAAGAAGGCTTCTGGCAATCAGGTAATGCCGATGTCTGGGGTATCTCTGATCTGGATCTGTTCAAGGAAACCGACAAGTTATTGCGCGAACTGCCGAGCGACGAACCTTTCTTTGCCTACATCCAGACCGCAGGCAACCACAGGCCCTTTACCATTCCACCGGAAAACGACGGGTTTGAAGTGCTTGAGCCGAGTCTGGAGGAGGTCCAGGCAGCCGGTTCGCGCAGCGTAGCCCAGTACAATGCGGTGCGTTTGCTCGACTTCAATATCGGACGATTGATGGAGATGGCGAAAGAAAGCGGATATTTTGACAACACCATTTTTGTTCTCTTTGGTGATCACAATACCCGTATTGCCAATATCGATTACATGAAGCCGGCTTTCGACCAGCTGGGTCTGGAAAGCAACAATACGCCGCTGTTCATTTACGCCCCCAAGCTACTTCCTCCCCGCGAATTCGATGAGGCCGTGGGATTGGCTGACCTGCTTCCTACCATCACTGGCCTGCTCGGTTTCGAGTACGACAATCGCACCATGGGTCGTGACCTGTTGATGCCTGCCCCGGAAGGCGAGCGAGTCGTGCCCCTGGTATTGCGTGAGGGTACCTTCCCGTTGATTGGTGCCGTCAGTCAGGATTTCCTCTTGCAGATGAACTACGACGGGAGCGAGCCCAGTTTGCACGACCTGCATTCCGATACGCCGCTTGATAACGTGGCGGACCAGTACCCGGATGAGTATCAGCGTCTGCTGCCGTTGACCCGGGGTTTGTATGAGACGTCGCACTATATGCTGTATGAAAACGTGCGCGATTGAAGGGTAAGCACCTGTAATAGAAGAACCGGCCTCTTGGCCGGTTTTTTCAATTACATGCTCAGGCGCATGGATAGGTCCACGGCCTTGATGTCCTTGGTCATACTGCCAATCGAGATAAAGTCGACACCGGTATCAGCGGCGCTTCTGAGCGTTTTCTCAGTGATTCCGCCGGAGGCTTCAAGCGCGGCACGACCAGCGCTGAGGCGCACCGCTTCACGCATATCTTCGTGGCTTAGTTCATCAAGCATGATGATATCCGCACCCGCTTCGAGCGCTTGACGCAGCTCATCAAGACTTTCAACTTCGACTTCCACGGGCTTGCCCGGCGCCAGATGTCGAGCCTGGCTGATAGCCTCTGTAATGCCGCCGCAGGCAGCAATGTGATTTTCCTTGATCAGAAACGCGTCGAATAATCCAATTCGGTGATTATCACAGCCACCGCAGGTTACCGCGTATTTCTGGGCCATGCGTAGACCCGGCAGTGTTTTGCGGGTATCAAGCAGGCGGACGCCACTGCCCTCTACCAGATCGGCAAAATACCGGCTGCGGGTCGCTGTGGCGGAGAGCGTCTGAATGAAATTCATCGCGCTGCGTTCGGCGGTCAGTAGCCCCCTGGCGGGACCAATCAGGCGGCAGAACACTTGATCGGGCTGCATACGCTCACCGTCGCGGGCCAACCACTCGACGCTGATCTGAGGGTCGACCTGGCGGAATACTTCGTCGGCCCAGGCAGTGCCGCACAGAATGGCTGATTCGCGCGTAAGAATGCTGGCGCTGGCCTGACGTTCAGCCGGAATCAGGGCCGCTGTAATATCGCCGGTACCCACATCCTCGGCCAGGGCACGGCGCACGTCATCCACGATAGTCTGTTGCAGGGTGTCCAGGGTCAGGTTGGGCATGAGCGGGGCTCCGTCGAGAGTGTCGTGAGCCGGCGAGTATACCCTATCGAGCAAAGAACGCCCGCCTGGAGGGCGGGCGAGCAGGGCGGTTTACCTAGTCTTTCAGCAGGTTGGCCGGGTCTTTGAAGTAGTCCCGGGTCAGCTTGAATACAACCGGGCTGAGCAGCAGGAGCGCAATCAGGTTCGGAATCGCCATCATTGCGTTCAATGTGTCTGCCACGAGCCAGAGACTACCTAGATCGACAATCGGCAGGGTGCCCAGTGGGATCGCCAAAACCCAGAGTATGCGAAAGGGGATGTTGGACTTCTCGCCGAACAGGAACTGGGTGCATTTCTCGCCATAGAAGCTCCAGCCGATGATGGTGGTAAAGGCGAAAATTGCCAGGCCGATACTGACGATGTACTGACCCCAGCCCCCCGGTAAGCCAATGTTGAAGGCGAGGGCCGACATGGATGCGCCGTTCTCGCCACTTTGCCAGGCACCAGTCACCATGATCACCAGGCCGGTGATCGAGCAGATGACGATGGTATCGATAAAGGTACCCAGCATGGCAACCGTACCCTGGCGGACCGGGTTGCTGGTCTGTGCAGCGGCGTGGGCGATGGGCGCGCTGCCCAGACCTGCTTCGTTTGAAAAAACGCCACGGGCAATACCAAACCGCATGGCCGCCCAGATGGTCGCACCGGCGAATCCGCCGGCCGCGGCTGCAGGGTTGAATGCATGGTAGAAAATCAGACCGAAAGCTTCAGGCAGTTCACTGGCGTGCATGATCAAAATGATCAGCCCGCCACCGACGTAGAACAGGGCCATGATAGGAACCAGTTTGCCGGCAACATCGCCAATACGCTTGATGCCACCGATCAGTACCAGTGCTACCAGAACGGCAATAACAATACCTGTCATCAGGGGGGCGATACCGAAGGTGCTTTCCAGCGCATCAGCTACCGAATTGGACTGGATGGTGTTACCAATACCAAAGCCGGCAAGCATCCCGAATATCGCAAAAAGCACGCCAAGCCATTTCCATTTCTGACCAAGTCCGTTCTTGATGTAATACATTGGGCCGCCAACGTGATGGCCCAGGGCATCTTTCTCACGAAAGTGGACAGCCAGAGCTGCCTCACAGAATTTGGTTCCCATGCCGACTACTGCAATAGCCCACATCCAGAAAAGCGCGCCAGGACCGCCGAAGAACAGTGCGGTGGCTACGCCGGCAATGTTACCGGTACCGACTGTCGCAGACAGTGCGGTCATCAGGGCGTTAAACGGGCTGATGTCGCCTTCAGCGGTACTTTTCCGTCCGTTCCAGAGCATCTTGAAGCCAAAGCCCAGCTTGCGTTGGGGAATCAGCTTCAGACCCAGGGTCAGATACAGGCCGGTGCCCGCCAGCAGAGCCAGCATTGCTGGTCCCCAGACAATGCCGTTTATGGTGCCAATATACGCAATAAGTGCATCCATTAGGGTGACGCTCCAGTAGTCAGATCTGTTATTTTGTGTTTTTACCAGCGCGCACAGGATAGCTTGAGTTGTCTTGTGGCAGCTGTCTGCTGGCGTCCATTTGTGTCACCAATGCGTCTACGCCCAGTGCTACGAGCATGAATTATGTGAACCGGTTCAAGGAAAAATCAGATCAAAGAAGGCTGGCCAAGAAAAGGCTGTATACTTGACCTTAATTTGACGCCAAATCCGTGACGCATGGAAGGCATTACGAGCAGTATCATGTGCAGTAGAAGGGAGCTCCGCTGGCGTTGGTCATGACGGTCGCAGACCGTCCGGAGAACTGGTATGGCGCGCGATCCCAAAATCATCAATTTTACCAACGCTGGTCAGGGCGGCGAAGCTGACCGCGAGCGGGTGTCCTCGCTTCCCGCCCCGCTCAGGTCGGTCGGCAAGGAAGCCGTTGATTTTATCAAAGCCCGCTTGTCAGCACTTTTTGACAACGCTGACGATAGCCTTTTTGAAATGGCTGATCGCGCAGCGAGCAATTCCGAGCAGGCGCTTTTCTTCGAAGCTATGCGGGCGGTGCGCCTGCAACGCCACGCCATTACTACCCAGTGTTGCCAGCAGCTTGCCCGGGATCTGGAAGCACTCAATGACACAGCGGATGTAGTCAAGGTCAAGCCAACATCCAATTTTGCCATCGACAGTCTGTCTCTTGTTCAGCCCGACGACCTGGAGCAAACGGTCGCGCTCGACAGTATGGTTGGCCGGGTGGTGGAGCGGAACCGTCAAGCGCTTTCGCATCTGGCGATTCGACTCAACAGTCTGGTTAAATCGCCTGTTGACGAAAACAGCAATCCTCTTGGTCCAGCGGGCCTGGCGCAGATATTTATGGATGCGTTGGGCGGGATGGACCTTGATATAAAAGTACGCTTGATCGTTCTCAAGCTCTTTGAGCGTTATGTGTTCAATCAGATAGATCCCTTTTATACCAAGGCAAATGCCCAGCTCGTCAGCGCTGGTGTGCTGCCTGATCTGAAGAGCACTGCAGCACCCCAGCGGCGGCCGCCCACCCCGGGTGCCAGTTCTGGGACTAGTTATGCCCAGGGAGGCTACGAGAGGCAGGAGAGCGATGACCAGCAGAGGGTGCTTTCCCTGTTCAGCGAGCTGATCGGTAACTGGCGTCACGCTAGCGGAGATGCGGCGCTGTCGCGGGTTGCGGGCTCTTCAGCTGCGCCGCTGCAAAGCAGTGAGTTACTGGGCGTTCTGGCCCAGGTGCCTGTGGATGAGATGGCGGAAGGCGGTTTTGGGCGCCAGGATCTGCGTACTCATATCAATCAGTTGCTGCGCGAGCAACGTGATCATCATGGACAACGACGCTCCGTTGATCGTATTGATGAGGACGTGATCAGTCTGGTTTCGATGTTGTTTGATTTCATTCTGGATGATCCGCAATTGCCTGCTGCGCTAAAAGCGATGATAGGCAGGCTGCAACTGCCGATCCTGCGTCTGGCGATTGCTGATAAACGCTTTTTTGGTCAGGCCAGCCATCCTGCACGAAGGCTGCTGAACGAGCTGGCCCGCGCGACGATGGGGTGGAATGATCAGGATGATCTTCGGCGCGATCAGTTGCATGTCTTGCTGGAAAGTATTGTTCAGCGTCTGCTTGCCGAGCCAGAACCGCAGCCAGACATGTTTGCGGCGATGCATAGTGAGTTGACCAGCTTTGTCAGTACCGAGAAGCGTCGTTCTGATCTTCTCGAACAGCGGACTCGCGATGCTGAAGAAGGCAAGGCCAGGGTGGATGCCGCCCGTGGTGAGGTGGCGGCCAGATTGAATGCACTGCTTTTGGGAAAGACGCTGCCCGTCTTCGTAGTGGATCTGTTGCGTGACACCTGGAGTCAGGTAATGCAAATGATCTGCCTGCGGGAAGGGGCGAATTCTGCTGCCATGCGATCGGCCGAGGAGGCGGCACGCCAGTTGCTTCTGAGCGTTGAGCCATTGGGGATCGGTGGCGCAGGGGAGCGTGAGGATCTCAATAGGCAGGTGCGTGAATCCCTCGCTGAAGGGCTAACGCTTCTGGGCATTCAGGCTGAGCAGGGAGCGCCGTTACTGGTGCGGCTCAAACAGTTGCAACAATCCGTGCTGCTTGAAACGGGCGGCCCTGCGCAAGCAGCCGAGATCTCCCCGGTTTTAGACGGGGACGAGCAGGGCACTATCCGGGAGGAGCAACAGGTAGAAAACCTTGTAGCCCCGGAAGTAACAACGCGGGATGGAGAAGATACTCAGGCTGGGTCTCGTGTGTCTCCGCAGATAGCCTCAAAGCTGGAGCAAGCCGCGCAGTCAGTAGACGATTCTGCCGGGGTGGTGGGGCCGGGTGCACCATCCGTGCCTGTGGAATCACCTCCCCAGGCGCCGCGGTCTCGCACGCCTGTGATAGAAGTGCGTGAGCCGGTGCTGGAAGAGAACACTGCGCCTGCGCCGGCGGATCCGGCAGAGGAGGTTGATCCGGCAGCGGTCTCCTGGGTGGAGAAGCTGCACACCGGTAGCTGGTATGAGTTTCAGACGGATGAACAAGCTGCCGCGCAGCGTTGCAAGCTCGCTGCGGTAATCAGCTTCAGTGGCAAGTACATTTTCGTCAATCGTGCCGGCATGAAGGTCGCGGAGTTCAGCCGTGTCGGCCTGGCGGTGCATCATTCTGCTGGGTTGATTCGATTACTTAACGACAATCAGCTATTTGATCGTGCTCTTGAATCGGTGATCGGCAACCTCCGTCAATTGCAGGCGGGCAAGCACTGACACAAGTTGTGCTATCCAGCGCGCAGACTGCTAGCATAGGGCTTTTGCAGGACTCCCGATGCCATGCCGATACGCATAGAAGATGGTTGGGCGAGTGGTGTGCACATCTGCCCTTCGCCCCATTGCAATACCCGCTCTCCCGCGGACACCATCTCGTTACTGGTGATTCACAATATCAGCCTACCGCCCGGGCAGTTTGGCGGCGGCTTCGTGCAGGCCTTTTTTAGTGGTTCCCTCGATCCCCGCAAACATCCCTATTTTGCAGAAATAGCCAGCCTGCACGTCTCGGCCCATTTCCTCATCGAGCGCGGGGGACAGATCACCCAATTCGTTTCCTGTCTTGACCGGGCCTGGCACGCTGGCGTTTCTCGTTATGGGGGACGCACTGATTGCAACGATTTCTCGGTCGGTATCGAGCTGGAGGGTACCGACACTCAGCCTTATGAGGACGCCCAGTATCGCAGTCTTCTGGAGCTGACCCAGGCTCTGCAATCAACCTACCCGGCGATAACGCCATACCGTATCACCGGCCATGAATTTATTGCGCCAGGTCGCAAGACAGATCCAGGCATTGCCTTTGAATGGCGTCGTTATCTGAGGGATCTGATTAACCTGCCAGGAGGGCACGCAGCGTGAGTTTTCTAGTTCTTCTGTTGGTCGGTCTCATCGTCCGCTTCACTCCGTGGCGTCACGGATTCCCCCTTGATGCGCCCGGCTTCTGGGCGCGCAGGATTGTCGAGGGTGCCCCTTATCGCGCCGTTTGGCCCACTCTGGCGCTTCTGGCGTTGCCGTTGCTGCTTGCCGGCTTTGTTTTATGGTCTATAGGGGGGCAACTTTATGGCCTGTTGACTCTGGTTGCGCATGTCGTGCTCCTGCTGTTCGCTATTGGCCGTCATGACCCGCTGGGCTCAATGGCAAGTCCTTTCGAGGAGGCCTGGCAGCGGAGTGACCAGGAAGCGGCCTATCACATCGCCCGCCGGGACCTGGATCTGGACTGCGAAAACCCTGACGACCTTTTGCGCCAGGTAGATGCCAGCATTGGCTGCGCAGCGTTCCGTGACTACGTGGCACCCGTGTTCTGGTATTTATTGCTTGGACCATTGGGAGCGCTGGGTTACAGGTTGCTGAATCGTTTCGAGTTGCAGGCCGGGCATCCGGCCCATCCGTCGGTTACACGCATGACCCATGCCCTGGAATGGCTGCCGGCACGACTTTTTGCCATGAGCCTTGCCCTTGTAGGTGATTTCGAGCGAACGCTGGGGTTGGTAAAAGGTTGGCTACTGAGCTGGGAAATCAGCGCCGATCAAGTGGTAGCCGATTGCATTGCCGCGGCCCTGGGAGATGAGCAGGCAGTGGATTCTGCCCCGCTCGCTGTACTTCGACCGGTCCGTGTTCTTGTAACGCGCAGCTTGCTGGTATGGGCCGCCTGTATAGCATTCTTCAGCCTGTTCGGTTAAAGATGTTCGCAGTGTTGCCGATAGCCCAGTATGAGACAATCAGGGCAGGTTCAGTACTGCTTGCCTTTAGGGTTTTAGGAATACACAGGGTGGTGGTCGACCCGCCGACATAATAACCACAAGGCCTGATCACAGGTTTCTGCTGAAGCGGCTGCTTTGCGCCGCAGGTGGAGAATACGTATTTAGGGAGATGGATGCGTGAATAGTCTGATGGCCCCTGCCATAGCATTGATGAACCGCTTGAGTTACGGCATGAAGTTCTGCCTGATCAGCGTCCTGTTTTTTGTCCCTCTGGGTATTGTCAGCAGCATGCTGGTTCAGCAGGCATACGAGCGGGTCCAGATTACTCAGCGCGCACTCGATGGAATGACGCTCGTGGGACAGAATCTGTCGATCATGCGCAACGCAGAAATGCTGCGTGATCTGGATATGGTGCTTGGGCAGCTGGGTCAGGGCGAGTTTGCCGCTGATCTGGAGCAGCGCACGGCGGTGGTGCGTGAACAGGTAGTAAGTGCGCTGCAGAGTCTGGATCTGGATCCAGAGGACCCTCAGGCAAGTGATCTGTTGACCAAGCGCGACGAGTTGGTAGAGGCGTATCAGCAGGCCGGTCGGGAGTCAGTCCGAAACCGCGGTGCATTGACCAGTCTTGCGCTAGGCGAACTTGCCTCGCTACTGGGCTTCAGCGCGGCCTATGCAGGCCTACCCCAGGATTACGATCGCAATATACGTCAACTTTCGGACCTGTTGATCAACGTGACGCCGCCGATTACCCAGGCACTCGGAGCTGGTCGCGCCGTTGGCTCCTACTCCATTGGTCTGGGCTATCTGAACTCCGATGCCAGTCGGGACATGGATGATCTGTTTGAGAGTATGCAGACTCTGCGCGGTGGTTACGAACAGACTCTGGGCCTGGTACTGGCGGGTGATGAGCTGAGTGGACTGCGTGCGGCTGGCCAGGCCAGTCTTGAAAGTCTTGATATCGCCGCACGGATCTTCGAGGACGATATCATTCTGGCCAGCACGCTGAGCGGCAGCTGGCTGGACTACTTCAACCAGCTCACTGCAGAAATTGACAAAACCTATGCGTTCAACGAGGCGGTGCTCGAGACACTAGGTAATGTTCTGGCCAAGCGGCTGGGTGAAAATATCCAGGCCATGACGGTACTGATCATTTCCTTGTCAGCTGTAGGTTTGCTGATTATCTATCTCTACGCTGGCTTTTATATGGCCACACGTCGCACGCTCAAGCGGCTGTCCGTGCTGATGGGGCAGGTGGCTGATGGTGACATGACAGTCCATGTCGAGGTCGATAGCCGAGATGAACTTGGAGCCTTGGCTACTGACTTCAATCATACCGTGCGCCGCATTCAGGAACTGATCACCCAGGTCAGCCAGACCGCGGGACAGGTGGACCAACAATCGCAGCAGGTCGAGTCGATCTCCGGTGAGAGCAGTCGTGCGGTTGCTTCACAGCGCTCGCAGATCGAACAGGTGGCGACAGCCATGAACGAGATGTCGGCAACCTCCCAGGAAGTAGCTCGAAGCGCTGCGAATGCCGTGACCAGTGCCGGATTGGTGAGCAAGGAAACAATGGCAGGACGTCAATTGGTGGAGTCCTCGGTCGATGGTATCGAGAAACTGGCCAGCGAGATCGAGAACTCGGTCAATGCTATCAACCAGTTGGCCGACGACAGTTCCTCCATCAGTCGCGTACTTGAAGTGATAAAGGGTGTGGCCGAGCAGACTAACCTGCTTGCACTCAACGCCGCCATTGAGGCTGCCAGAGCAGGTGAGCAGGGTCGTGGTTTTGCAGTGGTGGCAGATGAAGTGCGAACGCTGGCAAGAAGGACCCAGCAGTCCACAGAAGAAATCGAGCAGATGATTGCCCGCTTGCAGAATGGCGTTAACGGCGCAGTCAAGGCCATGGGGGCGAGTCACGGTATGACGGGAGCCACCGTGGATTCCTCGTTGAAGGTACAGGATGCTCTGGCCAATATCCTCAAGGCGGTCAATCAGATCGTTGAGCAGAGCGAGCAAATTGCCGCTGCCGCTGAAGAGCAGACGGCAGTAAGCCATGATATTGATCAGAACATTGTTGAAATCAATCAGGTCAGTGATCGAACCGCCGAGGGCGCTCGGCAGACTGAAGAGTCCAGCAACCGTATGAGCCAGCTGGTCCAGCAGTTACAACAGATTATCAGCGCCTTCCGCGTTTGACCCGTGCACAGGCAGAACGGTAAAAGTCAAACCGTTCTGCCTGGCTCCTGGCCTATTCCTAAGCCTCTGGCTTGGGTTTGGACTGCCACAGGACTTCAGGTGTCTGTTCCAATTTCGCAATGGCCCTGGCCATGACAAATAGCAGATCCGACAACCGATTGAGATAAATCCGTGCCTGATTGTTAACCGCTTCCTTGCTGGAAAGCGAAAGGTAACGGCGTTCTGCTCGGCGGCAAACACTGCGGGCCAGGTGTGCGCTGGCCACGCACCGAGACCCACCAGGCAGGATAAAGTTTTTTAAGGGTTCCAGATCCGCGTTGTACTGGTCGATCAACACTTCCAGGTCCGCTACATCTGTCTCGCCAATGATATCGTGGCCGGGCACGGCCAGTTCGCCGCCCAGGTCGAAGAGTCGATGCTGAACCGGCCCCAATACCGCGCAGAAACTTGTCAGGTGCTGTGCTTGCAGATCTGCTATCAGTAATCCGAGCAGGCTGTTCAGCTCATCTACGCTGCCCATAGCTTCGATGCGAGGATGATCCTTGTCGATACGTCTGCCGTCAGCCAGGCCCGTCTGACCAGTGTCGCCAGTCCGGGTATAGAGTTTACTCAAGCGAAATCCCATGATGCATATGCCTTTAGGAAAGAAGGAAGTGTGCGGTAGGTGGTCCAGCGGCAAAGCCTAGCTGTTCTAAGCTCCGGCGCAAAGGATGCTCTCAGTTGGGCGGCAGTCCAAGCATTGCCAGATGTGTCTTCAATCGATCATGCAGACGTATCATCGTAGGTACTTCCAGACAGGCTGCCTCTGCTGTACGGCAAGCATGGCCAAGTATGTAGTCGATTTCTGTGCGTCGGCCTGCATGAACGTCCTGACGCATCGAGGAGCTATTCTGCGCAGTCCGCCGGATGACATTGCTGATGACCTCGGGTAGCTCCGTTGCCTGCCCGGTCATGCCCTGGCTTCGCAAAAGTGTCTGTAGTTCGCAAACAAGCGCATCGAGATCTTTTCCGGCATGCATCGGAATCTCGCCGTTTGGGCAGTCATGCAGTGCTGTAAAGGGATTGATGGCGCAGTTGATAGCCAGTTTTTGCCAGAGCACACGACCAATGTCTGGCTCCCATACCCAATCGAGGGTGGCTGGCTTGAGTGACCGGAGCCAGGGGGGGCAAGCGCCACCGTCTTCGTCCCCGATCCTGGTTGTTCCCTTTCCGGCCCAGACCACATGGCCGGGTTCGCGCATCCAGGCACCATCGGTGACACTCGCACAAAGTACCGGGCTTTGCCTGCACAGCTCCTTGGCCTGGTGCTGACTACCGATGCCGTTTTGCAACATGATCAGCGTGCTTTCAGGCCCCAGAAGGTGAGCAAGGGGGGCAAGCGCAGAGGCAACGGCATAGGCCTTTGTAGCAACGACAAGATGACTTATTGATGTGCATTCTGAGGCTAGCTGCGTTTCTACCTTGAGCCGTTGCTGGCTGCCCATGTGCTCAAACGTAAGTACGTTACCGGCGGTCTGCCATAGTGACACTGCCTCGCTGGAGCGCAAGATCAAGCGTACTTGATGCCCAGCCCCAAGGAGCCGACCTGCCCATAGCAGTCCCAGACTGCCGGCTCCAAGTATGTGAAACAGCATCGCCGTCAGCCCGGCTGGGGCCAGCGAACTTCAGTGATCAGGCTGGTTTCATAAGCCTCATCAAGGTGTTGTTCGACACACTCAAGCAGCTGTGCGGTACCTGGTAAAGCCTGTCTGTCATTCACCGCGCATAGTGCCATGCCGGCACGCAAGGTGAGATAGCCTTCGCTGGTTTTGAATGCCTTGAGGTTCAAGCCGTCGTGTAGCCGCTTGAAGCTGGCTGGTTTGCAGTCAGCGGGATCTTCAGCGAGAGTAACGATGGCAAAGGTGTTGGAGCCCACCCGGGCAATAACGTCGGTGGGCCTAACCAGCTGTTGGAGTCGACGGGCAATTCCCCTGAGTAGTTCATGTTGAACGCTCTCGCCAAGACGGCTGGTGAGCTCGTCGAGGTTCTGCACGCCCAACACCAGCGTGCAGCAGATGCCTCCGCGTGATTCGACATTGCGAAGAATGTCGCCGAGGCGTTGCAATGCATATCGCCGGTTTCCAAGGGCTGTCACGCTGTCTACCAGATTGTGTTCTTCCAACTGGCTGTTATTGCTCGCCAGTAGGCGATTTTCATCAAGCAGACGATTGATCAGCTGGGACGTGCGGTCAGCAGCATAGATGCGTGGAAGCAACTGTTCGTTCATTGACGACTTGCTGATGAAGTCGTCTACACCACGGTCGAAGGCTTCGCTGAGAACATTGTCGCCCTCGCGTGCCGTTAACAATACAACATAGGTGTAGTGGTCGGTCTGTTCATCGGTCTGACGAATGCGTGTAGTCAGCTCCAGGCCATCCATTTCCGGCATCAACCAGTCAGCGACCATTACGCTGGCTGGACGTTCTTCGTGCATTGTCAGCGCGTCCATTGCGGAGCTGGCAAATCGGATATCGGCATAGCCTGCGCGTGTCAGGTTGTGTCCAATAACCGCACTGCTGAACTTGGTGTCGTCCACCACCATGATGCTGAGCTGCGGGTTGGGCATGACGGGACTCCCGGTCTGTTGTTCTGTTCGGGTTATAATGCCACGAACCAAAGCCTAAGTTTTGCAATATATGTCATAAATTTTCTGTTTAGTTGAGGTAAATGCATGCCTTCTTTTGATGTTGTCTCCGAACTGGACAAGCATGAAGTCACCAACGCGGTAGAAAACTCCATGAAGGACCTTGAACGCCGCTATGACTTGCGGGGTAAGGGCAGTTTCGAGTTCAAGGATAAGGAATTGCTGGTGCATTTGACCGGCGATGCGGAGTTTCAACTGGAGCAGATGCTTGAGATTCTCAGGATTAATCTGGTCAAGCGTAAGATCGATATTCAATGTCTGGAGGTCAAGCCGGCCTTTGCATCAGGCAAGCAGGTAAAGCAGGATGTGCAGCTCAGGGAGGGCATAGACAAGGAGCTGGCGAAAAAAATCGTCGCCAGAATCAAGGAATCCAAGGCAAAAGTGCAGGCTGCAATTCAAGGCGAGCAGGTTCGCGTTACGGGCAAAAAGCGTGACGATCTTCAGGAAGTGATGGCGTTATTGCGCGGCGCCGATATGGAGATGCCCCTGCAGTTCAATAATTTCCGCGACTAAAGTCAATGACAGAGAGGTAGAACGGATGGATGAAGTGATAACGCAGCTTGAAGAGCTTCAGGAAGCATGGCTGCCCATGGTGGTGCAGTACGGGAGTCAGGTCCTGCTGGCTATTTTGACACTGTTGATTGGCTGGTGGCTGATCGGGCGAGTGACCGGCGGCGTCCATGTACTCATGGAAAAACGCAATATCGACAAGACCTTGCACGGATTTATTGGGGCTTTGGTTGGTATTGGGCTGAAGGTAATCTTGCTTGTCAGTGTGGCAGGCATGATCGGCGTGGAGACAACCTCGTTCATAGCGCTGATTGGTGCTGCCGGTCTAGCCGTTGGTCTGGCATTGCAGGGCAGCCTGGCAAACTTTGCCGGTGGCATGTTGATTCTCATAGTACGCCCGATCCGTGCGGGTGAGTATATCGAGGCTCAGGGCGTAGGTGGTACCGTCGACACTATTCAGATTTTCAATACCATTCTGAAAACCCCTGATAACAAGACCATCATTATTCCCAATGGCGCCCTGTCCAACGGCAACATTATCAACTATTCCCGCCAGCCCACCCGTCGCGTAGATCTTAATATCGGGATCGATTATGGCGATGATGTGAAAAAGGCTCGTGAGATATTGTTAGGCTTGGCAGCCGCCGACGAGCGTGTCTTCAAGGATCCGGAGCCGGTAGTCTGGCTGGTTTCGCTGGGTGACAACTCGGTCAACCTGTCGCTGCGTATGTGGGCCAAGACAGATGACTACTGGGGTGTCTACTGGGGCCTCCAGGAGTTGGCCAAGGAGCACTTTGACCGCGAGGGAATCACTATTCCGTTTCCCCAGCGTACGGTTCATATGATGACAGGATCGGCTGCAGAGTAAGTAGTAATCTGATGAAAAAGCCCGGTATCCACCGGGCTTTTTTTGTCTTCAAAAAAAGGTGCCACGTATGGGTCAATCAATACCCGGGCGTTTAAGCCTGTCGGGGTGGGCTACCTTTATCAGCACGAACGCCAGGACGATAGCCGGCAGGCCGGTAAGCGCAGTGAGCATGAAAAAGGTCACCCAGCCCATATTGGCGGCCAGCAAGCCGGTAAAGCCGGCTGCAAACTGACCTGGTAACGTCATTATTGAACTGAACAATGCATACTGTGTGGCTGTATAGGCGGTATTGGTCAGGCTCGAGAGATAGGCAATGAAGACTGAAATCGCCAATCCACCGGTGATGTTATCGGCAACGATAGCGAGAATGAGCCCGTACTGTTCGGGACCAATGTGCGCTAGCCAGGCGAAAGTCAGGTTGGTGGCCGGTGCCATAAAGGCGGTTAGCAGCAAGATAGGCGCAATACCGAAACGGGCTACCAGAAGCCCCCCTAACGCGGCTCCCAGCAAGGTCATGCCCAGGCCGAAGGCGGCTGCAATGTTGGCGATCTCAGCCTTGCTGAAGCCCAGGTCCAGGTAGAAGGGGTTGGCCATCACGCCCATGAAAATGTCGCTTATGCGAAATGTCGCAATAAAAGCAAGAATGATCAGCGCGGCCTTGCCGTAGCGTTGAAAAAACTCGGCAAAGGGACACACCATTGCACCAATGAACCAGGCGGTCAGATTCCTGCGCCATCCCGCATGGTTGGTCCTCGCAAGATAGTCGCTCACACGCTGCTCCAGCCGCATTGTGGAGTGAGTGACATGCACCGCAGGCTCGGCAATGATCAGCGTGGTCAGAATGCCAACGCCCATCAACCCGGCCATCGCCGTGTAGGCAATGGTCCAGCTATCCAGTGAAGCCAGATGCAGCGCGCCGGCGCCCGCTGCGAGAATGGCTACCCGGTAGCCCGTAACATAGGTGGCGGCCATGGCGCCCTGGCGATGCTTTGCCTCGGCCTCGACACGGTAAGCATCGATTGCAACGTCCTGGGTTGCCGAACCGAACGCAGCAAGAACTGCCCATAGCGCAACAAGGGTAAGGTTCTCTCTGGGGTCAGTGAAAGCCATGCCGAGCAGGGCAACGGCAATGACCAATTGAGCCAGCAGCATCCAGGCCCGACGTCGCCCCAGCCAGCGGCTCAGAAGGGGCAGCGGAGCGCGATCAATCAGAGGGGCCCAGAGGACCTTGATGGAATGCGCCATGCCGACCCAGCTTAAAAAACCAATGGCCGTCAGTTCGACGCCCAGGTCACGCAGCCATGCGCTGAAGGTGCCACCAACCAGCAGTAGCGGCAGGCCCGCGGAAAAACCCAGGAAAAGCATGCCGATAACGCGTGGTTTTAGATATACACGCAAGCCTTCACGTTCGTCTGTAGAAGTGGTGGGGGTGCCATTGGTTTCGGGGTCGATCATGCTGCTCCTGTTCTTCCAGTTCAATCCGGCCAGCCGAAACGTTTCATGTCGACCCGGCGATCGGTGATGATGATTCCTTCGGCGAGTAGCCGTTGATATTGCTCCTGACCTGCAGGGTGGTCCGGCGGTAATGAAAGCTGCCCCTGACTATTCACAACCCGGTGCCAGGGCAGAGCCGTCCCTTCGGGCAACTGCCCCAGCCAGCGTCCGGCCAGGCGTGCTCCACGACCCATTCCTGCCAGTTGCGCCAGTTTGCCATAGCTCGTGACACGCCCTTCGGGAACAGCCGCCAGAACCTGCCAGAAGGTCTCACGCACCGAGGCAGAGTTCGTTTGCACGTCTCTTTTCGCCGCTGCTGGCTTTCGATTTTCAGTCATGGATAATAGCGCCTCGCTGTTGAGCCCATCATATAGGTACGCCATGTTCCGTTGTCGATTTCTGTTGGCAGTCGCTCCGCTTCTTTTAGTATCCACCGTCGCCATTGCGGACACACTGTGGCTGACGAATGGCGACCGTATCAGCGGTACCATCGAGCTGCTTCAGGATGGTGAGCTGGTCATGAATACCCAGCTTGCGGGCCGTATCCGGGTCGGTGTCGAGGATATCAGCACCTTCGAGGCAGAGCATGCGTTGCTTATCAAAACGCTGGGGCAGGCAGAGGGCACGTTGACGGTATCTGCATCGCAGACCGCTGGAACGGTCAATGTTCTCAATGGTGGTACCGAACCTGTGTTGCTCAAGATCAATTCAATTCAACAGATGCTCGAACCTAGCCCTGTTATCGAGGATTGGGTGTGGACGGGTGATGTGACCGGTGCGCTGGATATCAAGAACACGAATACCGATCAACGGGATCTGGATCTAGCCTTTGATACCCGTGCCCGGCATGGCGACTGGCGACACGTGCTTGGCGGTGAGTTCGAACGTGATTACCGGGACGATGTAAAAAGCCGCCATTTCTGGCAAGCCGATTACGGTGTGAGCTGGTTTTTTGACGATAAGTGGTTCTGGCAGACTGCAGTTGGCTATCAGCGGGACCATCTCAGTGAGATAGCCAAGCGCCGGCAGTTTGGTATGGGCCCCGGTTACGAATGGTGGAATGACGCATTGGGCCGTTTCGAAACGTCGGCGCGTCTGGATCGCGTTACGCTGGAAAATCGAGATGGTAGTACTGACGTATTCAATGCCCTGGGCCTGCAATGGGAGCTACGCCGCTATCTGTTCAGCAAGCGCTTTGAAGCGATTCATAACGCCGAAGCCCTAATTCCGGATGATCCAGCAATCAATTTTGCTCTGGATGCGGAGCTTGGCGTCCGTTACCTGCTAAATAGCTGGGCCTCACTCAGCTTGCTCACCGAGTGGGATTACGTCGATGGAAGTTCCCAGAACAGCATCAATCATACGCGCTATCGATTGGGTTTCGGTGTGGGCTGGTGAGGACCCTTCGAGTCGCATGGGAGGAGTAATGGCAGGGTTGCCACTGGCAAGCCCTGCCTTTGGCAGACGTCAGATTCGAATGCCGCCGTCCAACTCCAGAATTCGGCCCGTGTAGTAATCGTTTTCAAACAGGTAAGCGGCCGAGTGGGCAATCTCTGCAGGCTTACCCATTCGTTTGAGGGGAATCCCCGAGGTCATTTTTTCCAGTGCTTCGGGTTTCATCCCGGCGGTCATATCGGTTTCGATGAAGCCCGGAGCGATGCCCGCGACTCGGATACCGTAGCGCGCCAGTTCCTTGGCCCAGGTAACAGTCAATGCAGCCACACCGGCCTTTGCGGCGGAATAGTTGGATTGGCCCATGTTGCCGGCGCGGGAAATGGAGGAGATATTGATAATCAGGCCCTTGCTACCCAGCTCAACCATTTTGGCTGCTACTTCGCGCGTACCGAGAAATACGCCGGTCAGGTTTACGTCGATAACCGACTGCCATTGCGCAAGACTCATCTTCTGGATTTCACCATCCCGGGATTTGATCAGCAGGCCATCGCGCAGGATGCCGGCGTTGTTGATCAGGCCATTGATGGTGCCAAAATCCGCAGCTACCTGACTGACCATTGCAACGACTTGCGGCTCATCGGCCACGTTGCAAATATAGGAGCGCGCATCGCCGCCTGCCTGTTTGCAGGCCTCTACAGCCTCGTCCAGACGTTCCTGATTGAGATCAACCAGTGCCAGCCGGGCGCCTCGCGCGGCAAGGTATTCGGCCATCGAGCGCCCGAGGCCCTGACCGCCGCCGGTAATAATGATCACACTGTCTTTCAATTGCATGGTTGGCACTCCTCATAGCCAAAGGGGGAACTTGTGCGACGCAAGCATGCCCGAGTCACATGGATTTTAGAATACCCGGAAATGGATTTTGGTCATTCTTTGACCTTAAAAGCAATTATGGACAGTGTGGGGGTGTTGGGTTGAAAGGAGGCTCAGGTGCACCCATATAGGGAACTGATGAGACAATTGTTCGAGGTTCGCATGCCTGTTTTGCGCTTTTTGTTGCTGGCTATTCCGTTGATCGAGCTGGCTGGTCTGATAATCCTTGGTCAGGCCATAGGCGTTGGCCTCACGCTCTTGTGGGTGCTGGTCAGCGGCATTCTTGGTGTGGCCGTCATTCAGTCCCAGGGTTGGAACATGTTGCAGCGGTTGCAGGCCCGTATGGCCCAGGACAGCTCTCCCTTTGGCGTACTCAAGTCCGGCATGTGGGGTGTTCTGGCCGGTCTTTTGTTGGTTTTCCCTGGCGTACTCTCCGATGCCGCGGCATTGATCTGCCTGCTCCTGGCGTGGCGTTACCGTGGTCAGCCCCAACCGGGCGACCCAGACGGACCTGGAGTATGGCGTCAGGGCGACCACGACGTGATCGAAGGGGAGTGGGAGCAGGGCAGAGAGGAAAGGCTCAAGCGCGAAAACCCCGCTGACAAGGAGTGAAAAAAAATGGATTCGGCCCTTGAAATCGTCTACCGGGGCCCCATTAACGCTTCATCAGTTTGACGGGCATCCTGAAAGGAGCCCCACCGGACAGTGACGCTGCCTTTGGCGCGTCCTTCGGGCCGCAAGGCCTGATTAACTTGAGAGGCCGGTTCGCCGGCAATTGACATCAATATTGGGAGAGATACAACGATGAAAATCCGTCCGTTACACGACCGCGTAGTGGTTCGTCGCAGTGAAGAAGAGACAAAGACCGCTGGTGGTATCGTTCTGCCAGGCTCTGCCGCAGAAAAGCCGAACACGGGCGTCGTGTTGGCCGTTGGTACTGGCCGTATTCTGGACAGCGGTGAAGTTCGTGCTCCAGCTCTCAAAGAAGGCGACAAGGTTGTCTTCGGCCCTTACTCAGGCAGCAACACTATCAAGATCGACGGCGAAGACCTGTTGATCATGAGCGAGTCCGAAATCTACGGCGTGCTGGAAAGCTGAGTTACGCATTCCCGGCATTCTCTGAAAGACATTATTGAAGGAAAGTAAAAATGGCTGCTAAAGAAGTTAAATTTGGTATTTCCGGCCGCAACAAGATGCTGGCCGGTGTAAACATCCTGGCCGACGCGGTTAAAGCAACTCTGGGGCCAAAGGGCCGCAACGTTCTGATCGAGCGCAGCTATGGCGCGCCGATCATCACCAAGGACGGCGTCACCGTCGCCAAGGAAATCGAGCTGAAAGACAAGTTCGAGAACATGGGCGCACAACTGGTCAAGGATGTTGCCTCACGTGCCAACGATGACGCGGGTGACGGTACTACTACCGCCACCGTGCTGGCCCAGGCTATCGTAACCGAAGGTCTGAAGTCCGTTGCTGCCGGCATGAACCCGATGGATCTCAAGCGCGGTATCGACAAGGCAACTATCGCCATCGTTGCCGAGCTGAAGAACCTCGCCAAGCCCTGCGCTGATTCCCGTGCTATTGCCCAGGTTGGCACTATTTCCGCCAACTCCGACGAGTCCATCGGCAAGATCATTGCCGAAGCCATGGACCGCGTTGGCAAGGAAGGCGTAATTACTGTCGAAGAGGGCTCCGGTCTGGATAACGAACTGTCCGTTGTTGAAGGCATGCAGTTCGATCGTGGCTACCTGTCACCCTATTTCGTCAACAAGCCCGAGACCATGTCTGCTGAGCTGGATAATCCCTATATCCTGCTGGTCGACAAGAAAATCTCCAACATTCGCGAAATGCTGCCGACCCTGGAAGCAGTTGCCAAGTCTGGCCGTCCGCTGATGATCGTTGCTGAGGATGTCGAAGGCGAAGCGCTGGCGACTCTGGTTGTTAACAACATGCGCGGAATTGTTAAAGTCGCTGCCGTCAAGGCGCCTGGCTTTGGTGATCGTCGCAAGGCCATGTTGCAGGATATCGCTATCCTGACCGGCGGTACCGTGATCAGCGAAGAAGTGGGTCTGAGCCTGGAAAACACCGGCCTTGAGCACCTTGGCCAAGCCAAGAGCGTTCAGATCAACAAGGACAACACCACCGTAATCGATGGTGCCGGCTCCAAAACCGATATCGAAGCTCGCGTCGGTCAGATCCGCAAGCAGGTTGAAGATACGACCTCCGATTATGACAAAGAAAAACTGCAAGAGCGTCTGGCCAAGCTGGCTGGCGGTGTTGCGGTGATCAAGGTCGGCGCGGCTACTGAAGTCGAAATGAAAGAGAAGAAGCACCGTGTTGAAGACGCTCTGCACGCGACCCGTGCGGCCGTTGAAGAAGGCGTAGTACCTGGCGGTGGTGTTGCTCTGGTACGTGCTCTGCAGGCTATCGATGGCATGGTTGGCGATAATGAAGACCAGACCGTTGGTGTTAACCTGCTGCGTCGCGCTGTAGAAGCTCCTTTCCGTCAGATCGTGCTGAATGCCGGCGACGAGGCCTCCGTTGTTCTGAACAACGTCAAGGCAGGAACAGGCAACTATGGCTACAACGCCTCTACTGGTGAGTATGGCGACATGATCGAGATGGGTATTCTGGATCCAGCCAAGGTCACGCGCAGCGCGCTGCAGGCCGCCGCGTCCGTAGCCAGCTTGATGATCACTACCGAAGCCATGATTGCCGAGCTGCCGGAAGACGACAAGCCCGCAATGCCTGATATGGGCGGTATGGGTGGTATGGGTGGCATGGGCGGCATGATGTAAGCCGACTGCCTCCAGGCAAGATCAGAACCCGGTACCTAAGGTACCGGGTTTTTTTTGCGCTCTAAAATGGCCTTGAATAGATCACCTGCGACTCGTGATGCCGGTAAATGTTCCGGTCGGGCTGCGCTCTTTTTGTAAGCCTTTGCCTACAGGTCACGTAAGCGAAGTCTGCCAAGCGTTGTCAGTACTTGGCATAAAACGACTAAGAAAAATGGTAAGTTATTAATTAATATGAATATATTATTTTAGACCCGTAGGTTTAAGCCGTTTTATCACACTTGCTTACATTCTGCTGAGCAGTACTATGTACCCATGTGTGAGGGATCACGCAGTCAGGCAGGAAGCCAGACAAGGATCATCAGGGTGATGGAGTCAGGACGACTGGATAAGGATGTCACATAGGGAATGAAAGAGTGGGCGGGTTTTCCCGCCCCTTTTTTTGCCTGCGATTTGGCCCTGCCTGGGCGACAGACACAAAAAAGCCGGCTCTTTAGCCGGCTTTTGCATACCATGCTAAAGCACTAGCGCTCCAGATATTGCAACTTGTCTGGTACGCCATCCCACTCTTCAGCGTCGGGCAGCGATTCCTTCTTCTCTGTGATGTTCGGCCAGACTTCCGCCAGTTCGGCGTTCAGTTCAGTGAACTCCTGCATGTCTTCCGGTACTTCATCCTCGGAAAAAATGGCATTAGCCGGACACTCAGGTTCGCACAGGGCGCAGTCGATGCATTCGTCCGGATGAATCACGAGGAAATTGGGACCCTCGTAGAAACAGTCGACGGGGCAGACCTCAACGCAATCGGTGTATTTGCACTTGATGCAGTTGTCTACAACAACAAAAGTCATGGCGGGGTCTCCGGAATAAGTCGGTCTTCATTAATGGCGCGTAGTCTAGCAGTTTTTGCTTTCTGGTACAGAGCGATGGAGAATTTTGCCGAAGTTGGCAACATGTTCGCCGCTCTTAATGCAAATATGTCTCATTTGCGAAATCATCGATATTCCGCCTTCCAGGCGTAGAGTAGCTCCAGTGCCTGTCTGGGAGTCAGCTCGTCAGGCTTGAGTTGTTGAAGTTGCTCAAGCAAGGGATGGGGTGAGCTGGCGAACAGATCATTTTGCTGGGGCGTCATGGTCGGCGCACGCTCGGATTTGCTCTGCTGGCTCAGGCTTTGCTGTTCGAGTAACGCCAAGTGCTCGCGCGCACGGTCAATGACTGGTCGAGGAACGCCTGCCAACTGGGCGACCTGTAGACCGTAACTCTGGCTCGCAGGGCCTGGCAGCACGCTATGCAGAAAAACGATCCGCTCATTGTGTTCGGTCGCATTGAGATGCACGTTGGCAACGCCGGGATCGGTATCAACCAGGCCGGTCAATTCGAAATAGTGCGTGGCAAATAAAGTGAATGCGCGTACACGGGCCAGGTATTCGGCCGCCGACCAGGCGAGTGACAGGCCATCAAAGGTACTTGTGCCCCTGCCGACTTCGTCCATGAGCACCAGGCTGGCGTCGGTGGCGTTATGCAGGATGTTGGCTGTCTCGCTCATCTCCACCATGAAAGTCGAGCGCCCGCCTGCCAGGTCGTCGCTGGAACCGATGCGAGTAAAGATGCGATCAACCATCGACATCTCGACGGAGTGCGCCGGTACAAAGCTGCCTATGTGAGCGAGGAGTACAATCAGCGCGGTCTGACGCATATAGGTCGATTTACCGCCCATGTTAGGGCCGGTGACGATCAGCATGCGGGTGTCGGGATCCAGATGCAGGTCATTGGCGACGAATGGACCGTCCAGTACGTGCTCCACTACTGGATGCCGTCCTTGCTCAATACACAGTTGGCTGCCTTCAACGAAGGTCGGACGCTGATAGTCAAGCGTGCTTGCCCGTTCGCTCAAGGTTGCCAGCACATCAAGCTCGGCAAGTCCTGCTGCGCTGTCCTGCAGGCGTGCTAGGTCTTCATTGAGGCGGTCAATTAGCTCCTCGTAAAGCTGTTTTTCACGGGCCAGGGCTCGGCTGCGCGCCGATAGCGCTTTGTCTTCGAAGGTTTTCAGTTCGGGTGTTATGAAACGCTCTGCGCCCTTTAGCGTCTGACGGCGGACATAATCGGCTGGCGCCTGGGCGGACTGGCCCCGCGACAATTCGATGAAGTAACCATGCACCCGGTTGTAACCGACCTTGAGGGTGGAGAGGCCGGTGCGCTCCCGCTCACGGGTTTCCAGATCGATCAGATATTGTCCGGCGTTTTCGCTGATGTTCTGTAGCTCATCGAGATCCGCATCGTATCCCGGCTTGATCACGCCACCGTCGCGCAGTACAGCGGGTGGGTTTTCGATTACCGCGCGCTGCAGCAATTCGGCCAGTTCGGGGTATACACCCACCTCGCTGGCGAGATGTTGCAGGTGAGGCGTTTCGAGCGGCACCAGTGCCTGTTGCAGAGCGGGCAGGGCGGCGAGTGAGTCCCTCAGCCGTGCCAGGTCTCGGGGGCGTGCCGAGCGCAGGGCGATACGCGCGAGTATCCGTTCGATATCGCCAATACCCTTCAATGCAGGCTGTAATTCTTCGTGGTAATGCTGCTGCAGAAGGGTGCTTATGCTGTCCTGGCGAGCCTGCAGTACCTTTGGGTCGCGTAACGGGCGATTCAACCAGCGGGCAAGTAACCGGCTGCCCATGGCCGTGGCCGTATGGTCAAGTACATCCAGCAGGGTATTGTCGCGGCCGCCGGATAAGTTGCTGTCGATTTCCAGATTACGTCGGCTGGCACTGTCGATAATGACGCTGTCTTCGAAACGCTCCAGCATGATGCTGCGAATATGGGGCAGGGCGGTACGCTGGGTTTCCTTGGCGTAGCACATCAGGGCTCCTGCGGCGCCCATACCCAGGGTCAGGTCATTACATCCAAAGCCGACCAGGTCCTTGGTACCGAATTGCTGGGTAAGGGCCTTGAAGGCGCTGTCACGGTCAAACTCCCAGGGCGCACGGCGTCGCACGGCGCGGCGTCGCTCTATGGGGGTATTGGTTTCCCAGTCATCCGGGATCAACAGCTCAGCCGGTGCCAGGCGTTCCAGTTCGCCAAGTAATGTCTCCCAGCCCTGGAGCTCCATCACGCAGAAGCGTCCGCTGTTGATATCCAGGGTTGCCAGTCCAAAACCTCGCTCGCTGCCAACCAGTGCGGCCAGCAGATTGTCGCGCCTTTCGTCCAGCAAGGCCTCATCACTCACTGTGCCAGGTGTGAGGATGCGAACTACCTGACGTTCCACGGGTCCCTTACTGGTAGCGGGATCGCCGATCTGCTCGCAGATCACCACGGATTCGCCAAGCTTCACCAATCTGGCCAGGTAGCCTTCCGCGGCGTGGTAGGGAATGCCTGCCATCGGAATCGGCTGGCCACCGGATTGACCGCGGGCTGTGAGAGTGATGTCGAGAAGGCGCGCAGCCTTTTTGGCGTCGTCGAAAAATAGCTCGTAGAAATCGCCCATGCGATAAAACAACAGCTCATGGGGATGGTGCTGTTTGATCCCGAAATATTGTTGCATCATCGGTGTGTGGCTGACGGATTTCTCGGCGCGGCTCATGCAGATCCCTGATAGATGACTAGTTTGCCGCGCCTAGTCTACGCAATGCATCCACAGCTTTTAAGCGCAATTTGAAGAGGCAAGTGATATGTCCCAGTATGACCCCCTGATCGACTCTGCAGCCGCACGGTTGGGCAGTGTCCTGCGCCCCCAGGGATACCAGGTAACGGCCGCCGAATCCTGCACGGGCGGTGGAATATCCGAGGCAATTACCCGTGTGGGCGGCAGCTCCGCCTGGTTTCAGACCGGTTTTGTCACCTACGCAAACCAGAGCAAGAGTCGCTGGCTTGGGGTGGAGGAGGCGGTACTGGAAGCCCATGGCGCAGTCAGTGAAGAGGTAGTACGCGCGATGGCCAGCGGCGCGCTCTCGGCCGCGCACGCAGATATTGCCGTGGCGGTCAGTGGTATTGCCGGTCCCGACGGCGGTACCGCGGACAAGCCGGTAGGCACGGTATGGTTCGCCTGGGCCATGCGCGACGGCACGGTCAGCTCCGGTTGCCGGCGTTTGCAGGGCAACCGCCGGGAAGTACGTGCGCAAACGGTGCTGCATGCGCTCGAAGGTCTAATCAAGGCTGCCGAACGGCTGGCTGTGAGCCAGTCCTCAACCTAATCAAACAAGGGGTAGGCGGCGGCAAACTTCTGTGGAATAATACTGACCATATATACAGTAGTTTTCGTTGACCGGGCACTAGCGTACCCGCCACTCCAAGAGGATGCACAATGGACGACAACAAGAAAAAGGCGCTTACGGCTGCCTTGAGTCAGATTGAACGTCAGTTTGGCAAGGGTGCGGTGATGCGCATGGGCGATCACGAACGCATGGCCATTCCTTCCATCTCCACAGGCTCGCTGGGATTGGATATTGCCCTCGGCCTTGGCGGCCTGCCGAAGGGCCGTGTGGTCGAGATCTACGGCCCTGAGTCTTCGGGTAAAACTACCCTGACACTGTCAGTTATCGCCCAGGCTCAGAAGCAAGGTGCAACCTGTGCTTTCGTTGATGCCGAGCATGCTCTGGATCCCGAGTACGCAGGCAAACTGGGCGTCAACGTTGATGACCTGCTGGTGTCACAGCCCGATACAGGTGAGCAGGCGCTGGAAATTACCGACATGCTGGTGCGTTCCAATGCAGTAGACGTGATCGTTATTGACTCCGTCGCGGCTCTGGTGCCCAAGGCTGAAATTGAAGGCGAGATGGGTGATCACCACGTAGGTGTGCAGGCCCGCCTTATGTCCCAGGCCCTGCGCAAGATTACCGGTAATATCAAGAACGCCAACTGTCTGGTGATCTTCATCAACCAGATTCGTATGAAAATCGGCGTGATGTTCGGCAACCCGGAAACCACTACAGGCGGTAACGCGCTGAAGTTTTATTCCTCCGTGCGTCTGGACATACGCCGCACTGGCGCGGTGAAGGAAGGCGACGAAGTGGTCGGTAGCGAGACCCGCGTCAAAGTCGTCAAGAACAAGGTGGCACCGCCTTTCCGACAAGCTGAATTCCAGATCCTCTACGGTTCGGGTATCTACCACAATGCCGAGATCATTGATCTGGGCGTGCAGATTGGCCTCGTGGAAAAGTCCGGCGCCTGGTATGCCTACAAGGGCAACAAGATTGGCCAGGGCAAAGCCAATGCGGCCAAGTACATGTCTGAAAATCCGGCTATCGCCGATGAGATCGAGAAGGCCATCCGCGATCAGTTACTGCCCAAGCCCAGCAATGCCAAGGCAGCGGCCCCCGAGGCCAGTGCTGACGTCGATCTCTGATCTGACCCCGCATCATGTTTGGCCGTCAGCAGCAGCTTGAAACACCTCAGGAAATCCGGCGCTCTGCGCTGGATTTATTGGCGCGTCGTGAACATAGTCGTCTGGAGATGCTGCGTAAACTGAAGTTGCGTGGCGCCTCTGCAGATCAATGCGAAGCGGTAATTGAGCAGTTGCAGGAAGACGGACTGCTTAGCGATGAGCGGTTCTGCGAAGCCTACGTGCACTCACGTGTTCAAAGGGGTTACGGTCCTCAGCGATTGAGCGAAGAGTTACGCGAGCGAGGCGTTGACGATCATATAATCCACGCAGTTATAGGTTTGGACTGGAACTGGTCAGAGCGCGCCGAGTCCGCCTTTGCAAAGCGTTTCCCTGAAGGCCCTGCGCGGGACAACAGGGAGCGGGCGAAGCAGCTTAACTTCATGCGTTACCGGGGTTTTCCAGATTTTCGGCTTGATTGACGAAGTCGATAAGTGCGCGCAAACGCCCTTGGTGGCGACCCGTAAAAGCAAATTCCAGCCGATGCATCTCTTGCAGTTCCGGTTCATCAGGGTCGGTTAGCGTTGGAGCGCTCTGCTGAAATGTACCTTCCTTGCAGATATCACTGAACTGGTCGTTTATCTGTTGCATGGCAGATGTGGATAAAGGCCGCTGTATTCGCAATTGATAGCTGCCATCCGCCCATCTGGATGAATGATAATTGCTGTAGAAATGCAATATTTCTCGCATCGCCTGATCGGGCGAGCGCGCCAGCGTCATCAGGTTGAAATCAGCCTCTAGAATATAGCCCTCATCGCACATCTGGGTCTTGAAGAAGGTCAGTAAGCCATCCCAGAAGCCACCACCTGGAACATCCAGAAGAATGACAGGTACCACCGGGCTCTTGCCGGTCTGGATCAGGGTAAGGACTTCCAGTGTTTCGTCCAGGGTACCAAAACCTCCAGGGCAGAGAACCAGTGCGTCGGCCTCTTTGACAAAGAACAGCTTGCGCAGGAAGAAGAACCTGAACTGCAGATCATGGTCAGTGTTATGGACTATCTCGTTGGAGCGCTGTTCAAATGGCAGGGTGATATTGAACCCAAGACTGTTATCAAGTCCGGCCCCTTGGTGGGCAGCCCCCATGATCCCGTTACCGGCTCCGGTTATGGTCATGTAGTCGTTTCGGGCAAGGATCTTGCCCATGTCCCGCGCAAGGGCGTAGAGCTGGTGGTCGACAGGGGTGCGAGCAGAGCCGAAAACAGTCACCTTGCGACGGCGTTTGAATATTTCCAGACGACAAAAAGCCTGCTCAAGCTCAGCGATGGTCTGCAGCATGATCTTGGCATCCCAACGGTCCCTGTCAGCCTGTGCCATGCGTACAATATTTAGGATCATCTCGCGATAAAGTGGCGCGTTTATGGTCTTACCGGCGCTGGCATTGACCAGGGCATCGATTTGCTGCTGTAGCCCTGTACCGCCAGTCTGCACGTGTCGCGTCAGGTAGTCGGCTGGGTCTTTGTCATCGGTCATTAACTATTCCAGTGCCAGTTTGAGCGATTGTCAGAACGCTATTTGTTCATCCAATTCGGGTATGTTCGCCAGCCAGCCGAGCCTAGCCTTTATCGCCTCTGCAAGTGCTTGACTCTTCTCCAGCTCACCATGCACCAGGTAGATTTCAGGACTGCGTTTGAAGTGGCCAAGCCATTCAATCAGTTGTGACTGGCCCGCATGCGCAGAAAATCCACCAAGGGTATGCAATTGGGCTTTCACGGCGAGGCTCTGATGGATGATGCGCACATTTTTTTCACCATCAACCAGACGACGGCCCAGGGTACCCTTGGCCTGGAAGCCCGGCATGATGATATGACAGTCCTCTCGCCACAGATTGTGCTTGAAATGATGAACGATACGCCCTCCGTTACACATGCCAGATCCTGCAATAATAATAGCGCCCCCGCTGACACGGTTGATTGCCATGGATTCCTCGGTACTTGGCGTGCACTTGAGAATCGGTAGCCAGTGCTTGAGGTCACCCTCTTTCTGGTTTTCTATCAGCGCTTTTTCCGCAGGTCTGAAATCCTTGCGAAATCGATCGTAGATTTCTGTTGCTGCTATAGCCATCGGACTATCCAGAAAGACGGCCTGTTGCTTTAGCGTGCCGGCCTGATAGAACTTGCCCAGGTAGTAGAGAATGTCCTGCGTACGACCAACCGCAAACGACGGAATCAGGACGTTTCCGCCGCTGGCCCATGCGGCGTCAAGTATCTCCTTGAACTCTTCAAGGGTTTCGTCCAGATCACGGTGGTCACGATCGCCGTAGGTAGATTCCATCAACAGCAGATCTGCTTCCCCAATAGATTCAGGTAGTCGCAACAGGGGCGATTGGCTGTTGCCCAGGTCTCCTGAAAACACCAGCTTGCGGGAGAGGTTATGCGCCTCATGGATGGTTATTTCCACGATAGAGGATCCCAGAATGTGCCCAGCGTCATGGAAGGTGACATTGATACCATCGGCTATTGGTGCTTCGAGCCCGTACTCGTGAGTCTTGCACAGGCCAATAGCAGCATCGGTATCCTCTTGGGTGTAGAGCGGTTCAAGGAGGGGTTTTCCGGCGCGTCTGCGCCACTTGTTTTCCCAATCGGTATCGCGTTGTTGTAGTGCTGCAGCGTCGCTAAGCATGAGCTTCAGGAGTTCTGCGCAGCCCTGGGTCATGTGAATGGGACCGCTATAACCCTCAGCTACCAGTTTGGGCAGGAGACCCGAGTGATCCAGGTGCGCGTGGGATATAACAACGGCGTCCAGGTTGGCCGGCATAAAGTCGAAGCGATTACGGTTCTGTGCTTCTTCCCGGCGATACCCCTGGGTCATGCCGCATTCCAGCAGAACACGACAGCCGTTGGCCTCCAGCAGATAGCAGGAGCCGGTAACCTGTTGAACTGCGCCTTTAAAGGTGAGTAGAGCCATGTGGGTATTCTCCGCCTAAAACTCCATTATGCGCGGCGTTGTGGACCTTTATATTGACCTGCAGCAGCTCAGAATGACTGGCAGTGCTCTGAGACAAAGCTGTGCGTCAGGACAGGCTGCGTGGTATCTGTCAGCACGAAGTGGTAGGTCAGGGTAGCGCCCATGTCCATCAGACGACGAAACTGGGGGTTGGTGCACACGCTGGCCTGTAACTGGCTGCGCACAACCAGAGGTTCGGACTGCAATTGCGCCGCATAAGCTTCGTTCACCGAGAGATAATTGATCAGATGACCGTCGCGCGCGCTGAACCCTTCATCCACAATATCGTCGTTGAGTGGACGGGGTGTTCCCACGCTGCTCTGCTTGGCAACGTCCTCCAGGGTATCCTGCAAGCGCATTTCCCGAAGCGATTGCGCCTGGACAGGAAGGGCGATAAGAGCTGCAACCATCAGGGTGGTGGTCAGGGATAACCAGCGCATAGTTTTCTCCATTGATCGGAATGTGTGACGGACTGCAACCTTCGACAGCCGAAGAGTGAACTGGTTCGTGGCAAGCCCGCTCAAAGGGGTTTTGATTGTGTCAGAATGCTCATCAGGCACCAAATCTCATTGTGGATACCCATGACCGAAGAGAAACACCCCGAGCACGCTGTGCACCGGCTGCGAAGGCAGTTGCGCGATAAATCGACAAGACCCTTTCTCGCCCGTGGCTCGTTCATGCAGCGTTGCGAGGGTTGCCTGCTTGCACCCAAGGCATGCCTGTGTGACTGGCAACCCAGGCTGGCAACATCAGTGGGCATCTGTCTGATCATGCATCCCCTGGAGCCACTCAAGCCCACCAATACCGGTAGGCTGATTGCCGACTGCCTGCCGGCGACGCACGCCTTTGTCTGGTCCCGCACGGAAACCGCTCCACAGCTGGAGCAGCTACTCGCAGATCCGCAATGGCAGCCCTACATCGTTTTTCCGGGGGAGTATGCGCAGCCCAATCAGCAGGTATTGCAGGAGTTACCTGAGCGAAGCGCTTCAGGCAAGCGACCGCTATTGATCATTCTTGACGCAACCTGGACACAAGCGCGCAAGATGTTTCGAAAAAGCCCTTGTCTGGCCGGGTTACCGATTCTGAGCCTGCGTACCGAGCAGCTCTCGCGCTACCGATTACGTCGGTCCTGCCGAGAGGAGCATCTGTGCACCGTCGAAGTTGCTGCTGCCTGCCTGGCTCTGGCCGGCGATGAAACAGATGCACAGTTGCTTGGGGACTATTTCGACCTCTTTACCGAAGCCTATCTCGCATCGCGGGCCAATCGCCCAGTCGATCTGGATACGCCAGCGCATCAACGTCTTGCGTTGCATCTGTCCATGCACGTGAACGCTCAGTGATGTCCTGCCGGTTCCTGCTGAACCGGAACAATGGCCTTGCGTCTTTCCAGAAGCAATGGCACCAGTTGGGCTATCAGCATGCCAGCAAGCATCAGACAGCAGCCGATGAAGCCCCTGAGGCTCAGTGTTTCATTGAGAATCAGCCAGCCTGCCAGCGCAGCGAACACGGCTTCCAGGCTGAGTATGACGGCGGCATGGGAGGCAATTGCGTCACGCTGCGCTACAACCTGAAGGGTGAAAGCTACGCCCACAGCCAGCAAACCGCCATATAGAATGGAAGGGCCCGCCAGCAAGATCGATGCCCAGACCACAGGCTCGAAAATAAATGCCAGAACCAGGCTGATTACCGAACACACCACGAATTGGCAGAAAGCCACGCGTACCGGATCAAAGCGACTGGCCAGGGAGCTGACCAGCAGTACGTGGGCAGCCCAGCATGCTGCCCCGGTCAATTGCAGCCAATCGCCACGGGCAATGCTGTAATCGGCATTCACGCTTAATAGCAGCATTCCGACAAGCGCCAGACCTGCTCCGGCCCAGGTTCCTATCCCGGTGCGCATACCGATGAAGAGTCCAAACACCGGCACCAGGATAACGTACAGACCGGTAATGAATCCCGAATTGGTCACGGTAGTGAACATCAGGCCGATCTGCTGCAGGTTAATACCCAGGGTCAGTACCAGGCCCAGAACCAGACTTCCCATAAGCATCGGGCGGCTAAAGCGGTGTCCGCCAGGCGCGGTGCCAGGCTTGGCGAGCAATACCAGGGGCAGTACCGCCAGGGCCCCAAGCAGAAATCGCAGTCCGGTATAGAGAAAGGGCCCGATGTGCTCCATTCCCTTGCTCTGGGCGACAAAGGTCGAGCCCCAGATAAGGGCTGTAATGAGCATGAGCAGGTCGGCTCGGTAGGCTCTGGATTTCATGTCTTGCTCCGCTTGAATTGCTCCGGCGCGGAGTATGCCTACAGCTTTTGTCCAAAAACAGATACAGTTGCGCATGATCCACGTGTCATTGAGCCTATGCCGCCAGCTAATTGACGGGTTCTCTGGCTGCTGTCACGCTTTGCTTCACGAAACCAACAAAAATAACATTACTGTCGAGAACATCAGGTATGGCTCCCACCTACGATATTTTAATCGCAGACGATCACCCCCTATTTCGCAGCGCGCTGCGCCAGGCCCTTGTTGCTGCTGACGCGCAGGTTCAGCTCACTGAAGTGGGCAGTATTACCGAACTGCAGGGTAGCCTGGAGAAGCGAGATACCTGGGATCTGGTTCTGCTGGATCTGAACATGCCCGGGGCCTACGGTTTTTCGGGGCTGGTGCTGCTTCGCGGCCAGTATCCGCATATACCGGTGGTGGTTATTTCGGCCCAGGAAGAGTCCTCCGTGGTTAATCGCGCGCGCGACTTCGGTGCCAGTGGCTTTATTCCCAAATCCTCATCCCTTGAGGAGATCCAGCAGGCAGTCCGCACGGTACTTGAAGGTGGAACCAGTTGGACGCATGTGGTCGGCAGCGGAGGGCCACTATCGGAGCAGGAAAAAATCGTCAGTGCCCAACTCGCCAGCCTCACACCACAGCAGTTTCGTGTTTTGACAATGGTCTGCGATGGCCTGCTGAATAAGCAGATTGCCTACGAACTGACCGTGTCAGAGGCGACGGTCAAGGCCCATGTGACCGCTATTTTCCGTAAGCTGGGGGTACGGACTCGCACCCAGGCAGCGCTGGTGCTGCAGCAGATGGAACTGACCCACGCGGGCTTGAGTGCATGACCAATCCGTACAAGGGCGTGACCGGACTTCGACGCATATGGAACGCCTGCGGCTATTCTCTGGATGGCCTGATGGCGGCTTACCGCGGCGAGGCGGCCTTTCGCCAACTGGTATGGATGGCGCTTGTTCTGATACCCGTGGCCTTGTTTCTGCCGGTTGGTCTGGTATCCAGGGCATTATTGATTGGCAGCGTACTCATCTCCTTGATTATCGAGCTACTTAACTCGGCTATCGAGGCCGCAATCGATCGTATTTCCCTTGAGACCCACCCACTGTCCAAGGCGTCGAAGGATATGGGCAGCGCAGCGCAAATGCTCGGTCTTATTCTTCTGGCGGTCGTCTGGGGGCTGGTTCTGCTGGAAAACTTCTAGCCCGGACTGCAACAACCGTCCGATGTTTAGACCTAAGTCGTAGTCGGCGCATCTGGGCAAAGCCAGGGCCGGCTGACAGACTGGTCACCTTGTTCAAGGTGTCGTTACGTGATGCTTTCAGGTTTGCTGGTCGCCTCAATCTTTCTGCTATACATGGCGTTGCTGTTCGCTATCGCGTTCTGGGGCGACAGGCAGACCAGTGAGTTCAATCCGCGTTTGCGGGTATGGGTTTACAGTCTGTCTCTGGCTGTCTGGTGCACCAGTTGGACGTTCTTTGGTGCCGTGGGTATGGCCTCGGACCAGTTGTGGAATTTTCTTCCCATCTATATAGGTCCGGTCGTTCTCTTTCTGTGTGGTTGGCGCCTGTATGCTCGAATGATCGCGATCAGCAAACAGGAAAACATCACCTCCATTGCCGATTTCATCTCCTCGCGCTACGGAAAATCCCGTGGACTCGCGGTAGCGGTCAGCATTCTGTGTCTGGTCAGCGTGCTGCCTTACATTGCCTTGCAGCTCAAGGGCATTGTTCTGGGTTACAACCTGCTCAGTGGTTCGTCCCTGACAGGCACTGCGACCCTTGCCGGTACCAGCGGCGCAGAAGACACAGCACTTATCATCACCTTCGTACTGGCCCTCTTCACCGTTCTGTTTGGAACACGCAGCCTCGACGCTACCGAGCACCACCGGGGCATGATGCTGGCTATCGCCTTTGAGTCACTGGTCAAGCTCTTTGCTTTTCTGGCGGTGGGCATTTTTGTCACCTTCAGCCTGTTCGGTGGAGTGGGAGACTTGCTGCAGAGGGCCGGTTCCAGCCCGGAGCTTCAGGCTTACTGGCAGCGCGATACCCTGTTTACCAATCTTCTGTTCCAGTCGTTCATTGCGATCCTGGCGTTTCTCTGTCTGCCCCGCCAATTTCAGGTAGCCGTGGTCGAGAATATCGAACCCGGTGATCTGCGTCTGGCGCGTTGGGTGTTTCCGGCCTATCTGATTCTTGCCGGTCTGTTTGTTCTGCCCATCAGTCTCGCTGGGCAGATGACTCTGGGGCCAACAGTATCGGCAGACTCCTATGTGATCAGCCTGCCGCTATTGCAGGGTAGCCCGATCCTGGCTTTGCTGGCATTTATTGGCGGCGCATCGGCTGCGACCGGTATGGTGATCGTTGCGGCCAGTGCCCTTAGCACCATGGTGTCGAACGATGTTGTTCTGCCCTTGCTGCTGCGCAAGAGGAACCGGCCTGAGCGGACCTATGAGGAGTTTCGAGGCCTGCTTCTCAACGTCAGACGTACCAGCATCCTGGTCATTCTGTTGCTGGCTTATGTGGTTTATCGATTGATTGGCTCAGCAGGTACGTTGGCGAGCATTGGACAGATTGCCTTTGCCGCCATAGCCCAACTCGCCCCGGCCATGTTTGGTGCTCTGTTCTGGAAACAAGCCAATCGTGCTGGTGTTTTTGCCGGTCTGGCAGTGGGCAGTAGTCTGTGGCTGTACACTCTGATCTTGCCGTTGCTGGGTTGGCAATTGGAGGGCTGGCCCCTGTTGGCCAGCCTTTACAGTGATTCGCTTGATCTTCCGATTGATAGTCTGACCCTGGCAAGTCTGATTGCATTGGCTGGCAATGTGGTGTTTTTCATTCTGGTATCGGGGTTCAGTAGAACCCGGGTTGTTGAACACTGGCAGGCGAGCCGTTTTGTTAGCCCGGATTCCTCGCCCTGGCAGGAGGGCCCCAGTCGCGCGCTACTGCGTGTGACCGTAGATGACCTGCTGCTGCTGGCGGCGCGATTTGTCGGTCAGGAGCGCGCGCAACGGAGCTTCGAGCGTTTTGCCCTGAGCCAAGGACCATCGCTGTCCGGTTCACAGATTGCCGGCAATGCCTGGATTGCCCACAGCGAACGCCTGCTGGCTGGGGTTCTGGGGGCTTCCTCTGCCAGGGCCGTAGTCAAGACAGCGATTGAAGGCCGCGACATGCAATTCGATGACGTGGTACGCATTGTCGACGAGGCAACCGAGGTATTGCAGTTCAATCGGGGACTGCTGCAAGGCGCGATCGAGAACATCAGTCAGGGGATCAGTGTGGTTGACCGCGAACTTCGGCTCGTGGCCTGGAATCGGCGCTATGTGGACATGTTCGAATATCCCGAGGGATTGATTGCGATAGATACGCCCATTGCCGATCTCATCCTGTATAACGCCAGCCGAGGCTTATGTGGTCCAGGCGATCCACGTGACCATGTGACCAAACGCATTAATTGGATGCGCAAGGGCAATGCCCATCGGTCCGAACGGCTGTTCCCCAATGGACAGGTTATCGAAATCATCGGCAATCCAATGCCTGGTGGTGGCTTTGTCATGAGCTTTACCGATATCACGGAGTTTCGCAGGGCCGAGCAGGCGCTCAAGGAATACAACGAACGTCTGGAACAGCGTGTTGCCGAGCGCACCAGCGAGCTGTCGAAGCTCAATCAGGCGCTCACCCTCGCCAAGGCCCAGACCGAACGCGCCAGCCAGTCGCAGAGCCGGTTTCTCACCGCAGTGAGCCACGACCTGATGCAACCGATGAATGCGGCAAGATTGTTCTCAGCGTCACTGTCCCATCAGGTGGGCTTGCCTTCCGAGGCGCAAGAGCTGGTGCATCATCTGGATTCTTCCCTGCGTTCGGCTGAAGATCTCATTTCGGATTTGCTGGATATTTCACGGCTTGAAGCCGGTCGGATCACCCCAGAATGGAATGATTTTGCCCTGGGCGAGCTCTTTGAACCCCTGCGTATCGAGTTTGGCGCCCTGGCGGTGGAGCGGGGCGTCGATCTGCGCGTGCACGACAGCCACCTGCGCGTGCGCAGCGACATGCGACTCTTGCGTCGGGTGCTGCAGAACTTTCTGACCAACGCGTTTCGTTATGCGGGTCGCGCAAAGGTGGTTATGGGCACGCGTCGACAGGGTAATCAGGTAAGAATCGAGGTGTGGGATCGCGGGCCAGGCATTCCCGTGGACAAGCTACGCGTCATCTTCGAAGAGTTTCAGAGGCTGGACAGTCATAATACCCAGGCTGAAAAAGGACTCGGACTGGGGCTGGCGATTGCCGACGGGATATGTCGGGTTCTCGGGCATGAACTGGCCGTGCGCTCCTGGCCGGGCAGTGGCAGTGTTTTCAGTGTGGCCTTGCCACTGGCCACAGCCAGTCTGTCCCATGCGGCACCGTCCGTCCTGCAGCCAAGTCCGACAGTCAGCGGAGCGCGGGTGCTTTGTGTGGATAACGAAGAAAATATCCTCACCGGCATGTACAGCCTGCTAAGCCGCTGGCAATGCCAAGTTGCCGTGGCTCGGGATCGTTCTGAGGTCGAGCAGCTACTGGCCTCCGGATTTCGCCCGCAGCTGATTCTGGTGGATTATCATCTGGATGCCGGGGACACCGGTACCGCCCTGGTTCAGTGGTTGCGCGAGCGGTTGGCCGAAGAGCTGCCCGGCGTGGTAATCAGCGCCGATGGCCGCAGTGAGCTGGTGGCGCAGATCCGTGCTGCCGGGCTGGACTTTTTACCCAAGCCGATCAAGCCGGCCGCACTGAGGGCGCTGATCAGCCGTTATGTGCATCTGCACTGAGACCTGTTCGCGCCTAACTGTATCTTGTGTGCCTTGACGACAGGGCGTAGTTTTGCCCCCCTGATGGATAAGGGGCGATAGCATGTCACCGCGTTGCAAGTCTGCGTTAATGGGAGCCAGGGACACGATCCCGATGTTGGTCGGCGCTTTGCCGTTCGGCATTATTTTCGGCACGCTGGCCGTTTCTTCCGGACTGTCTGCCACCGCAACACTGGCCATGTCCGCCCTGGTTTTTGCCGGCTCGGCCCAGTTCATCGCGATCGGTCTGATTGCATCTGGTACCGGTCTGCTGGTCATTCTGCTCACCACCTTGATCGTCAACCTGCGGCATCTACTCTACAGCGCAAGCCTCCTGCCATACGTTCGGCTTCTGTCGCAGCGCTGGCGTGTACCTCTGGCGTTCTGGTTGACCGATGAAAGCTATGCAGTAGCGCACAGGCATTACCTTGACCCGAACGAACCCCTGAAAGACAAGCACTGGTATTTTCTCGGTTCATGCCTTGCCATGTACAGCAACTGGTTTCTTTGCACCCTGGTAGGTGTTCTGCTTGGTCGCTCGCTACCGGGAATGGCTGAATGGGGTTTGGACTTCGCGATGGTCGCCACCTTTATCGGCATTGTTGTCCCGTTATTGCGAACCCGGCCGATGCTGGTTGCCGCCCTGGCTGCCGCAGCCGTAGCAGTAGCGGCCCACGGCTTGCCCTACAAGCTCGGATTGATGCTGGCGTCACTGGTTGGAGTCACCGCGGGCATATTGGCCGAGCGATTGTCCGGCCATCTGGCGGGGCAGGGAGGTAACCTATGACTCCCCAGGAGATCGCCCTGATAGCCGGTATGGCCCTGATTACTTTTGCTATCCGCTACACACTTTTTGCCGTCGGGCACCGCGTGAGGTTCACCCCTTGGGTGGCCCAGGGTTTGAATTACGTGCCAGTGGCTGTACTCACCGCAATAATCGCACCCGCCATGCTCAAGCCTGATGGTGGTCAGCTGGATCTGGGTATGGATAACGCCTATCTCGTAGGCGGTATCGTGGCGATCGTCCTCGCCGCGCGGTGGCGCAATTTGCTGGTGACCATTATTGGCGCACTGCTCTGCTTCTTTGCCTGGCGCTGGTGGCTTGGGTGATCACCAGAAGGTTGCACGTCCGCTGCGCACTGCGGAAATCATCAACGCCAGTGCAGCGAATGAAATAAGTGTGGTGAAGCCCAGTACGGTCGTGCCAAAACCGATTACATCGCTGGTAAAGCCCACCCCGAGTACCACCGACGCCATCGTCAGATACGCCATCAGATAGAACGCGGAGATGATGCCGCCGCGCTCTGCTGGTGGCGCTACCTGGCTGATCGAGGCAATTGCCACGACCCCGGTAGCTCCGGCGCCGGTAGCCGTCGCCAGCGTCGCCAGTGCGAAAAGTGAGGGTGAGCTGAGTAGCACTGAGGCTGCCATCACAACCAGGCCACTAATGAGCATGATGGGACCGGCAATCAACAATCGGTTGAGGGGTTGGCGTTGGCAGGCAAATTGACTTATCCCCGCCATCAACTGCCAGGCTGCCGCAAACAAGCCAGCAACGGCGCGATCACTGATGCCGGTCAGGTTCATTGCCAGCGATGGACCCAGGGAGGCGTACAGGCTTCCGGTTGACCAGGCCAGACATATGGCGGCGGCTGCGAATATGAACGCACCAAGAAGTTCGCGCGGGACCTTGATAGTGGTCGGTCGCCAGTTGCGTAGTCTGAAGTTGTGCTGGCGCTGGCCCAGATGAGTAGGCCAGGGCGCGGTCAGTAGCAGAATGATTGAGCCCAGAGTAAGCGCAATAACCACCAGAAAAGGCCAGAATGCTGCACCTGCACCGAAGTACAGCGCAATTGAGCTGACCGTGGGGCCCGCAAAGGCGCCCAGGGTAAAAAACAGCGCCGACAGGGTGGCCGCACGGGTCCAGTTCTCATCCGGCTCCAGTTCTACCAGGGCGGCGGAAGCAGCCCCGGTAACCAGGCCAGTACCGATGCCGGTCAGCAAACGGGCCAGGCCCAGTCCGTATATATCCGTGGCCAGGAGGAATGCGGTCGCGCCAGCAAGGATAAATACAAGGCCGGGCACCATCATCTGGCGGCGGCCGAGTTTGTCCGATAGCGATCCCAGGGTAAGCAGTGTGGCTACCACACCCAATACATAGATGGAAAAAACGGCAGTCAGCGCTGTCGAAGAAAACCCCCATTGATCCTTCCAATAGGAGTAGAGGGGAGTGGGCAGATTGCTGGCAAAGATAGTAGTGAAGATCGCCAGCAGGGCAGCAATCATTGCCAGGCCCCGACGATTCTCGCCGCCGGTTGCGCTCAGTTCAGCTGTCATGCTCTGTGTCCGTTGCGATAATACTCGCATTATCGCAGAGAGCGGCTGGTGTTGCGCTGTTGCTTGGCATCATCAGCGGTTATGGACGGGCTTTATCTTACCTGGCCCGGTGCCGCTGGCATTTCGCCCAGGTTGCTTGCCAGGGCTTCCAGGGGAAAGCGGTACTCACCGTCCACTGCGCGCCTGAACAGATCCCCTAGCTGGCCCAGGTCCGCACTTGGTGCGGGCCACAGCTCGGAGTCACGGATCAATGAACTGGTTTGCCCATCATCGGAAACGTTGGCAAGGGCAAAGCGGAAGGGATGATAGCCGGTCATGCCCAGCCGCAGATCGGTAACCACCCACTGACCTTGAATGAGGTCGTAGCGCAGCATGTCACGGGTAAACCAGCGCAGTCTTTGATGCTGCACTGAGCCCTCCAGGGCCTGCGATGCCTCGCTGTAATTTCGCGGTAATTTGATCAGTTCCGGCAGGCTGCTATCAAACCATCCGGTCAGCCCCTCGTAATATTGGTCTCCGTCTACAGCTACCACGCGCCAGAGTAGCGTGTTGAAAGGAGTGGGCGAGCTGAAACGATGCTCAGTCTCAATGCCTGCGACAGCGAGGGCACGGTCGAGCCGGTGTTCCGCCATATATTTGCCTGCCAGGGTACTGAGCAGATACAGGCTGCTTAGCATCAGTGCAGCATGTTGCCAGCGAATTGCGGCGCGATTCAGACCGCTGATCAGGCCCACAATGACCGCCAATAAAAGCGGCAAGGTGAAAATCGGGTCGATAATGAAAATACTCGAGATCGCGACCGGCGCGGTGGTCATTGGCCAGAAAAGCTGCGTGCCGTAGGTAGTGAACGCGTCGAGCAGAACGTGGGTGACAAGAATCAGCCAGACGCACAGCCATAATCGAACTGCGGTGTAATCAGGGTGAGGTCGGAAGCGTCTTGCCAGAAAGGCGAGCAGCAGACTCAGAGCGGTAAGAACGAACAGCGAATGGCTGAAGCCGCGGTGGTAGGTCATGTCTGCGACAGCATCGCCGAAGTCCAGCACTACATCCATGTCTGGCAGTGTACCGAGCACCGCGCCAGCAATCAGGGCCTTGCGTCCGTGCCAGCGTCCCAGCATGGCGCCTCCTACAGAGGCGCCCAGCACAGCTTGAGTAAGCGAATCCATTTAGTCGTCGTTCCCCGAACAAATAGGCGTCAGGATAATTCAGCCTGGGGGGCTTTGTCTGGGCAAATCGATTCGAGTCGTAACCTGATCCTGGCTTAAAGGGCGTGCTGTTTGTCTATAGTGATTGAGCGATCCAGCAGCTCAAGCAGCTCTTTGCGGGTTTTCAGCTTGGTATTGCGATGGGCTGTCATGTTCAGCTTGGTCAACTGCGAGGCCATTTCCATTGCCTTGCTTTCCAGCTCCTCGGCGGGTACTACCTTGTCCAGGAAGCCCGCGGTTACCGCATCTGCCGGATCGAACATTTCGGCGTTGATCACCGAGCGGTTGAACGCACTGTTGGTCAAACGCGCCCGCGCCAGCTCGATACCCACATGGTGCATGGTCATGCCGATGGCAACTTCATTCAGACCGATCTTGAACGGCCCCTCGATGCCAATACGGTAGTCGGCAGACAGCAGAATGAAAGCGCCCTTCGCTACAGCGTGACCGGTACAGGCAACAACTACCGGAAAAGGATGCGACAGCATGCGGCGCGCCAGAGTGGAGCCCGATGCAACCAGATCGCGCGCAGCGTCAGGGCCCGATGTCATCACCTTGAGGTCGTATCCACCGGAAAGAATACCGGGTTGTCCTGTGATGACCACAACGGCCTTGTCCTGTTCAGCCTGGTCCAGTGCCTTGTTGAAAGCTTCAACGACTGCTGGAGATACGGCATTGACCTTACCGTTGCTCAACGTAAGTCGCGCGATGCCATCGGAGAATTGGTAGGAAACGAGCTCGTTCATGAAAGATTCCCTTTTGTGTGGAGACGACCGGACATGGTCGTTTATGGTTTGCAGTGTACCAATATAAAGCTGACCGGCCAGTTCCGGAGCAATACTCCAGCATCAGGCTGCCATGGGGGAAAAAGGGTTTGCTAAACAGGGGCGCTTTCGGTAAATTAGCGCGCCTTGGAACCGGCCATGCCGGCTCCAGGATTTGCGGAGAGGTGGCCGAGTGGCTGAAGGCGCACGCCTGGAAAGTGTGTATACGTTAATAGCGTATCGAGGGTTCGAATCCCTCTCTCTCCGCCATATATTTACATAAGGCCCTGATTATTCAGGGCTTTTTTGTTTGTGTCGTCAGCAGTAGACACTTTGGTAGACACTCTGTCCTCTTGCTTGCTCTGCCCCCCCTCACCTTGTCTCGTTATTTGATGCGCTCCATATCTCTAATCGCTTTGGGGGAGTCAATTGGTATCAGTTCCGCTGATCCGCACGCGGGGCAGGCGCGGTACTTGTTGCTAAGGCGCCAGACACTGTAAATAAGCCCTGGCAGTAGAAAGGTAAGCCACAGCACTAATTCCACCAGCGTCGAACCTCTGGCCTTTTGTTTGCCGTCGCTTCGGGTGCCACAGGCTACACAATACAGTGAACCTTTAGCCCGCTCTGCCTTGCTGGCTTTTACAGCCTGACTGGCGTTCTGCAAGCGTTTGGCTATCTGGCTGGGGGGTTTGGGTTGAGCTTTAGGCGCGGGTGATGCTGCTTGAGCATTAAGGCGGGCAATTACCTTGTCATAGTAAGCGCCGCAGGCGGGGCACTGCCGATCAGGCCCGAAAGCCTCCGCAGTGTCTTCATGATTGCATTTTGGACATTCCATTGTGGCGCTCTCCTTGGTGGGTCCATTAAGAGACTAGCTCATTTAGGTTTGAAGACGTCGCCTTGATGTGTTTGCAAAACTTGAATTTTGTGGAAACGAAAGTGTAGCTCCCCCCGACGTTCGGGCTCCGCGTGCGCTGAAGTTTTGACCCACCCCCTCCAGTGCTGCTGTCTCGTGCGGCCTTTGCTCCGGGTTATAACGACACAACAACCAACTGCTGGCGCTGGCTCACATGTAGCGAAGCACCGGGGTTCGAATTACCCGCAAGGGGCAGGGCGCCAGGGAAGAACCTAAAGCCCCCACCCCCTGCCGGGTATGCTGGACTAGGGCGTATTGGCTCCTGCTTACTGGTCTGGCTCGTACCGTTCCAGCACCTTGCCGAGCCGCTTGGCGAAACTGTCGAGCGTGCTGGCTCGCTGTGGGTCTGCCTCTTGATCGCGTTGACGGCATAGGTCAGAGAGGATGCCGAGCAGAAGAGTCTGCCCGTAAGCGTCCAGGTGCCGGCCTTGGTCGTCTCGGTGGGTGCCGGTGTCGCTGGTGTTGATGTCGATAACTTCTCCCATGATGTGGCTCCTTGGGTAACGGTGATGTAACGCTGCAAGCTGTCTTCTATGCGTCCGCATTGCGTCCGCATCCGAGGCGGACATTCCCCAGGCTTGGGTATCGTCCGCCGTTCCTTCACCCTCCCTATTGAGAAACGCAGGAACCGGCCACATAGCCCGCTGTGTATGGCTTTGCTGGATCGCGCAGAAATGCAGGAAGGGCCGCTTTGACTCCAGATCTCGCCCATCAGACGCTGATTCAGTTTTCACTGTATGAACTCCATTGGCGTGACGGTGTATTGCTGGCGCAGATCCGCACCAGTCACGCAGTAGCGGCTTGTGGGGGCGTGGCAGGCTCGGCAGCCCATCAGGTGGTTGATGTATTGTTCTCGCGCCTTGTGCCATTCAGGCGAAGCGGTGGCGGCTGTCAGCGTGTGCCTGGCCGGCTCATGGCTCCGCGGTTGGTCCTCTGGTGCTGCGGCTTCATTGGCGGCGTCCAGCTCTGCCAACAGTTCGGCCTTGTGGGTCATTATGTGCTGGCGTAGGTCCGGGGTGATCCGTTCCACCGGGGTGACGCGCAGCTTGTCGGCTACGGTCACGACAGTCAGGCCGGCGCGGCGCAGGTACTCCAGGGCAGCCATGATTCAAAACTCCTCATAGTCAGGAATAGTCTCTGCGGACGCGGGGGCGTGCGGATTCTGCGGATTCTGCGGAAGCCCTTTATTTACGCGGGTTTCAGGTTGCGGAAGATTTGCGGAAGGTTGCGGATTTGTCGCGGAGTCTTGGTCCGTCAGCACCTTTTCCGCAGTTCTCCGCAGATCGTCCGCAAATGCAAAGCCTTGTAATCGCTGGCTCTCCGCAGTTTCCGCAAGCGGGTTAACCCTGAACTGCTCGCCGTTGGTGGTCAGCAGGTGCCTATGCTCCACCAGTACGGCCAATACAGCGTCCCGCTTCTTCGCGGATCTGATCGCGGGCGGCCATGACTTGCCGGCCTTGGCCTTGTCGAATATGCGCCAGCTCTCGGCACGCTTCGGGTCACGCATCCAGTCCATTGCATAGGCGGCATTTCTCAGCAGCGGGCTGGCGGTCCCGGCGTCGGTGTAACGGAGCCACTCCGATACTGAGTACCGCGCCAGCAGGCATGCGCGGTACATACAGTCGGCATTGATCCGCTCCAGTCCTTCGAAACAGCCCAGCACGGCAGCCAGGCGTAGTGCCTGCTGTGCTACCCGATTGGCGGAAGGCTTGATTGCTGCGTATTCTCCAAGCGGCCCTAGCTCAGCCTCTATGTCGTTTTTGAAGTCAGCCCATTGGCAGATTGCAGCATCATCCAGAGCTAAAAGCGGCGGGGTAACTTCGTTGGTGTCCGGGTCTATGTATTCGGGGCTGGCGGCTATTTCCTTGCAGCGTGCCCAGTAGCGTTGCAAGCGCGAATCGGCGTAAGCACTTCGGCTAAGTGATTCCACGGTGATGAATCGCGTACCCGCCAGGCTGTTCGGGGCGGAAAACAGGAAGCGCGGTAGAAAGCCCTGACCAATGAACAACGGGTTGGTCAGCGCCTCCGCTACCGCTACGGGTTGCGCCAACAAGTGAATGCTCAAGCGGCGGTTGTAAGCTACCCCAGAGCCCTCAGCATTCCCACGAGACCGGGTGCGCTCGAAGTACCCGTCATCGAATGCCTTGGTTAATCCTCCCAGCGTTGCCGCCACGGTGTCAGCCTTGAGTGACGATCCGCCCAGCATTTGCCCGCCTTCGTCAGTGTCCCAGCTTGCAGCGGCCTTGCCCCGGATGAAGTCACCAGCGAGCGGCTCGAATGTCGCGTCACTGTATTGTGTTCGCGGGTCGTCTGGCAGCGGGTTGGCTTCCATAAATTCCTCCCGCGCCTTGCCCTTGAGTTGCCGCGCCTGGGTCGTGATTTCATTGCATTTCTGGCGGTGCTGGTTACGCAGTTCTCGTTCTGCCTCGTCAATCGTCTTGAATGCCAGGCGGCGGGCGCTGGATTTCCCCTCGCCAGATCCGAACAGTGACAGCATGAAAAGCGAACAGGGGGCGCCAGCCGGATTGCCTTTCGGATGCCATGCGTTTGTGCGAGTTTGTGCCAGGTGGGCAGCAGCACCAATGGCGCATTGTCCTGCGATGGCGAACGGTACTTGCTCGAACTCGGCAATGGCCCGGACAGCTTCACGCATCAACGGCGGTAGAGCGTCCAGCGGGTAGGGTGTCGGCGGCGCAGTGTCAGGCAGCAGCGGCGCCGGGGCGGCGTATTGTGGTTGCGGTATCAGTTCGCTCATCTTTGACCCTCCCGCCATTGGTGCAAATCATTGAAGTCAGACAGGCTCAGGGGTTCGTCACCTTCCCAGGGTGGCAGGATCAGACCACAGCCCAGGGTCGCGGCAGTGGTGATAGCAGCACGCTTGCCGGGGTTGCCTTCGGTCTGGCGGTCGTCGTCTCCGGCAACGATCAGCAGGGCGTCGGGGTAGGTGCTGCGCAGGTACTGGCCGACCGAAAGTAGGTTGCCAGCGTTCATCGCGCAGGCGACGGGGTGGCCGGTTGTCTCCTGAATGGTCGCGCCAGTTGCCCAGCCTTCGCATAGGTACAATGGTTCGCCTGGCCGAATCATCCCAAGCGGGCTATAGCAGCCTTTCACCCGACCACCGGACAGAAACCGCTTGCTACCGTCCGCCTGGATGCGCTGGACGTTCACCAGTTCGCCGTTATGTGTCAGGGGTATCAGCAGGGCGTCACCCTGTTGGCGTAGAGCGTGCGGGCGCACTCCTTTGGCTGCCAGGTATGGATGATCTGGATCAGCGCGGCGAGCGTCACGCCAGAGCCTGCGTGCGTACTCCGCCGCCCCTTGTTGGCGCTGGCGCATATCCGCTTCCCGTTGGCGTCGGGCCTCTTCCATTTGCTGGCGCAGGTGCTTCGCTTCGCGGCTGTCGGTTGGTCTCCGACTGCTCCAAGTGTGGTAGTCGCCAATCTTCCAGCTTCCAAAAGCACCAGACGGAATACCGTCTGTATACACGACGTACCACAGATTGTTGCTGCCTGGCCGGTCGCCTGGTGCGGTGCCCCGGTGGAGCTGGCCGTCTAGCATCAGCGCCCAATCAAAGGCGCCATAGACGGATTGCATGGCTTCGCGGAGTTGGTTTGCATAGGCATTCATAGCAGGCGTCCTCCTAATACCAAGCAGACCGCGGCAAACAACGTCACCGCTTCCGTTAATACTCCGCTGGCGTGTAGCCATGCCGCGGTTCTGATTAGCCAGGCGGCGGGCAGGTAGTGATTGTTGGGCATAGTCCTATTCCTCCCTAGCAGGGCGGAGGCGCATCAGGTAGCCCAGGACGCGGGCGCCGCGTTCGTGCTGGCTGCGGGGCAAGCTGTAGCGGTGGACGTTGCAAGGTGTGCCCCAGTTGTTAGGTACGCGCTCTGGCTGGCGCTGAAAGTCCAGATCGTGACGGTTTGCCAGTGTGGAGATAGTGGTGTTCAGGCAGTGATCGCCCAGGCGCTCGGCTTCAAAGCGGTTGAGACTGCCTCCAGCCAGCAGGTGCGCCAGGATGCGTGCAATCTTGCTCGGCGGTTTGGTGGTAGAATTGGCGCTGTGTGGGCGGCCTTGTTCTTCGGAATGGGTCGCTTTTTTCATTTCAGGACTCCCCATTCAGCCAGGCTTTGATTGCGGGGCAGTTGTATAGAACAACCGCGCCGCGCTTGAGTGGCTGGGGAAAACCTTTCTGCTTGCGCCAGCGGTGCAAGGTCATGATGCTGATTTGGAAATGTTCAGCGGTCTGCTTGGGGCGGGTTAGGGTTTGGTTTGTTACTGCTTCGGCGGTCATAGACATGCTGGGCGACTCCTAGGTGTCGGTTGTTAGCATGGCCAGATTGACAGTGAGCAAGCAGCGGGTCAGGGGCAGATAATAATGGTTATATGTCCCGAGCCTTGCGGTAGGAAAGTTGGGAGTATTCTGATTTGTCCCAGTAGCGCGCAGCTTCTCTTTTGAGGTTGCCTTCTGGATCAGCAGCCCAGCCCGCGGGCACGAGACCGGGATTTTGCTCTATGGCATCACCGCAGGCGTCCTCCCAAGACTTACCTTGATTTTCCCGGTAAATGCGGCTGGCGAATGCGTATAGCTCCTCAACGTTTCTATTGAAGCTCCGGCGCTTGCCTTTTTTTCCCTTCGGCATATCACCGGCGAGCCAACTTGCTTTGAAAAAATCAGCGAATGCCGGTATATCAAAAACCTCCTTCCGTAGCTCTCGAGCTTCCTCAAATGTCAGCTTGCCGGCTTTAATATCACGCTCAAACAGTTCCGCCAGCTTGTGATTCATCCATTCGTAGAATGTCTTGAATATGCTTGAGGCTCCGACAGTATCTAACGAGAGCAAAGCCGATCTGGATACGCCTGATTGACCGAGCTCCTTTAGAAATTCGGCAAAATCTTCTGGTTCGTATTTGAGCTCATAGAAAGGCGGGCCAGAATTGGGGTCTATGACAAACAGAAAACCGTCGGGAATCACCCTCATTTCTTTTACGCTGATCGGCGAAGCCAGGCGGCTTTCATCATCGTCCACAAGTTGGCTCGCCAAGGCAGTAGGCATTCCAAACGTATAAAGCCCGGCATCTAACTTGAGTGTAAAACCTCTAGCCATCCTTGCGCCTCCTCGGGCAACCTACTAAATCAACCAGCCAGGCGGGTAGGTGATCCGCTCTTCGCCCCGTCGGGCTAGACTGGTCAAACTCGAGAGGTTAGTGGGCCTTTTCAGATCCTGGTGGTTCGTCTGGTGCGTTAGGCGCTAATGGCACGGTCCAGCGCGATGAGTAGCCTTCACTGCGTAAATCCAGCATTGGACGGTAAGCTAAACTGGCGCCGGCGGCGTCGAATCTAAGACCGCCTTCGCGGGCGAAGGGAGGAGGTCTAGCGCGAAGAGCTGCTCTCTACCGTAACTCAGTCACTTTACTTTTGCCGCAAATTAGCGGCTCGTGATGGTGGCCGGTCTCAGCCCCCATTACAAAACCACAATCGAGCTTCACTCTGACCCCGTCCATCAAAACTTCTCCATTGTCTAAGCCAAACTGTACCCGATCAGTAGTGACCATATAGCCAAGGTCAGTTTGAACGGTCAACGACTCATCAAGAACCAAAGCAGTATATTCAACCTTGCCAGGAGGCCCGATTTCTCCTTGAGAGTCATCAAATACAACCGTGACAACACTACCTGTAAATTGCATGGGGTTTGGGCCTGACGGGTTGGGTGGCGCCTCTGTTGCCAAGACTGCAAGCGGAAACAGCACCGGAATTAGCAAAAATAATTTCATTGATTTCCTTTGATTTCTCGGAATGGAGTGGCAGTACCGATTATATGGCCCCATTACAGCGTCCGAGTCAATGGCGCATCCGAAAAGAACGTAGGTGGTGACGAAAATCGCCTTGATGAGTCAAAGACCCCCTCTTTAAGTAACTAAGCCGATTCAAACTAAGGGGCTGGTCATCCTGATTTCTTTGAAAAATCCCCGCGAATTACCTTCTCTGTTGGCGCGGTGGTGATGTAGTGCGCCCAGTCCGCCATCAGGGCGCGGCGCTTCTCGAAAAGGTCGCCCCGTCTGTAAGCTGCTTCAACTGCGTTGCCCAGGCTATGGGCTAGTGCCTGCTCGCAAACGTCGCGGGGGTGCGGTGTACACTCGCCGGCCCAGTCGCGGAAGGTGGAGCGGAAGCCGTGCATAGTCAGATCGCCCCGTTCAATGCGGCGAAGCCCCATCAGCATAGCCATATTGGAAAGCGGTCTGCCTTGGCGCGCACCGGCAAAAATATAGGGGTTGCCCTCGATGCGGGGCAGTGACTCCAGCAGGGCGATGACTGGATCAGTAAGCGGTGCCCGGTGTTCTTTGCGGGCCTTCATGCGTGCGGCAGGGATTGTCCACGTCTTCGCGCTCATGTTGATTTCATCCCAGGTTGCGTTCAACACCTCACTGGTACGGCAGGCTGTCAGGATGGTCATTTGCATGGCTTTGGCTGTGGTGTCTTCGGCATCTGCCAGCAGCGCCATGAAAGCGGGTAACTCAGAATGGGGCAGGGCGGTATGGTGCTTGACTGCTTGGACCTTTTCTCGCCGTGGCAGCAACTTGTCCAGATGCCCGCGCCAGCGTGCGGGGTTCTCTCCCTCTCTCAGCCCTTTGGCTTTGGCGGCATCCAGCACCAGTTCAATGCGGTTGCGTACTCGGCTGGCGGTCTCGGGCTTCTCGGCCCAAAAGTCTTCTTTGTTGAGCACTTCCAGAACGTGCGCAGTCGTGATGCTGCCGGGCGATAGCTTGCCAATCACCGGGCTGGCGTATGTTTTGAGCGTGTTTTCCCATTGCTGGGCATGCTTTGCGTTTTTCCAGCCTACTCGATGCGCGGCAATATAGTCAGCAGCCAAGCTATCGAACGTGGCGCTGGCAGTCTCCTTTTGGCGCTGTAGTTCGTTGCGATGCTCCAGGGGGTCCAAACCATTGCTTAGGTGTGTGCGTGGTTCCATCGCCGCCTTGCTGGCCTCGGCCAATGTCAGAGGGTCTTTGTTGGAAGCGTTGGCGGTGCCGGCTTTTCCCAGTCCCATGCGCCGGGTCTTGCCGCCGATCTTGTAGCGGAAAAACCATGAGCCTATGCCGGGTGCCGATACCTTCAAGTACAAGCCATTGCCGACCGCGTGCTGGCCTGGTTTGCCTTCTTTCAGCAGGGCGGAGACTCCGCGGGCGGTATCGGCTTTGATTCTCTTGGTAGACACTGGTAGACACCTTGGTAGACACTAAGAGCCCTGATAATAGGTGTTAGTCAGTGATATATCAAGCAGTGCCAGATAGTATAAATTCCCCGTATTTACTGGCTTATAGTGGTGTTCAGTTGGTTGCGGAGGATCACTGTTGAGACTGGCTGTTAGCGGTGCTGGACGGACTCTCTCTCCGCCATACAGCTTAGCTAAACCCCTGATGACGTTACGTTTTCGGGGGTTTTTGCTTTCTGGCTTCTGGAAATGTGAATTCGCAACCGAAGTTCCTCACAGAGATGTTGTGATATAGGCACATCAGAGCGGGTGTATAGTTGCTTCCTTTGCCCGGATCCTGAGCTCTGCAGGCAAATATCGACCAGGACAATAGCACTAGGAGAACAGCAATGGATTGGCGCGGCAGAAGACAGAGTAATAATGTGGAAGATCGCCGCGGTCAAAGTATCCAGCGCGCCAGTGGCGGCGGTGCGGGTCTATTGTTGGTGCGCTTTCTGCCGATGATGCTGCGTAGCAAGATTGGGCGTATTGTCCTTGTCCTCGGCGTGGTGGCTATCTTCGGCGCAAAAATGCTGGGCATCGACGTGTTGCCCGCGCTGCTGGGGTCCAGCAGCCAGAGTGTCAGTCAAAGCCCGCGTGAATTCAGTCCGCAGGAGCAGGAGTTGGCGCAATTCGTCTCGGTGGTATTGGCGGATACTGAAACGACATGGAACGCCCTGTTCAGCGCTGCTGGTAAAACCTATCAAGAGCCCCGTCTGGTGCTTTTTTCCAATCGCGTGAATTCCGCCTGCGGTACCGCCAGTTCAGCTGTTGGACCGTTTTACTGTCCAGGTGACAATCAGGTCTATCTCGATCTCGCGTTCTTCAACGACATGCGGCAGAACCTGGGTGCTCCCGGCGATTTTGCGCAGGCCTACGTTATTGCTCACGAGGTGGGACATCACGTGCAGAATCTACTCGGCATCAACCAGAAAGTCCGACAGGCTGGCGCCGGTGAACCACAGTCTGTCGTCAACGCGCTTTCGGTGCGACAGGAATTGCAGGCTGATTGTTTTGCCGGTATCTGGGGCCATGTGGCTAACCGTCAGCGACAGTTGCTTGACCCCGATGACCTGGAGGAAGCATTGACTGCAGCCTCAGCCATCGGCGACGATCGCTTGCAACGCCAGGCGGGACGGGATGTGGTGCCCGACAGCTTCACACATGGCAGCTCTGCACAGCGTGTGAAATGGTTCAAGCGGGGCTTCGAGTCGGGTCAGATTGTCGCCTGCGACACCTTCTCGGCGACTGCCATATAGCAAGCCCCTCATACCTTGATCGGGACGCCACGCCAGGCGTCCCAGCGCGCGTTGACCCAAAGCGATAGCGCGATCACCACTGAGCCGGCAGCTAGGCGTAACAAGTCCGCATCGTGATTCCAGATGACCAGATTGACGACTAATCCGGCTGGTACCAGTGCGTTGTTCATTACTCCCAGAGTACCGGCATCAACCTGCGCTGCGCCGCGATTCCAGAAGAAAAATCCCAATCCTGAAGCAGCAATCCCGAGCCAGGCAAGTACGCCCCACTGCAAGCTGGTATGCGGCATGCGGCTGTGGTCCCCGAGTAACAGCCAGGCTGGCAGCACTACCATAAAAGCACCGATAAAAAACAAGCCGAAACTCTGCCACTGAATGCGTGGCGTCATTTGATAGCGACGTGCCAGGTGCGCATACCCCACCTGACCCGCTGCGAAGGTCAGGTTGGCCAGTTGCATGATCAGAAAGCCGCGAATAAAGCTGTCGCTCAGTCCGTCATAACGAATGATGCCGGCGCCGACCACAGCGATGCTCGCTGCAATCAGCGGACCCAGACTAAAGCGCCGACGTATCAGGTTATCCACCAGGGCAATGTGCAGTGGCGTAAAAATGGTGAACAGCAGTACTTCCGGCACCGAGATGTACTCGAAAGACAGGTAGAGGCAGATATAGGTAACACCGAACTGCAACGCGCCAATCAGTAGCAACCCTCCAACTATGGGAAGCCGTAAGGCACGCAGTCGCAGCAGGGGTAGAAATAACAGGCTGGCTAATGCGGTGCGTGTCAGTACTGAAAAATAGCTGTCGACCTGACCGGCCAGATACTCGCCAATCAGACTGAACGACAGGGCCCATAAAAGGGTAACGGCGATTAGAAAAGGCATGGTACCTCGGGGAACGACAGAAGAATGACAAGTCCAACCAGGGCGAAGATGCCTGCGCAGTGCTTACCAATTCGTTGAGACTATTGGCGCGCTAAACTATCAGTTTTTGCACGTTTTCGCTCACAGGGTATGCCCATACTTCAAAGCAACACGGGGCAGTATTGATGTCCCTCTGACTGGAGTTTGAGCGTACCCTTACAACTCAAGGGCGCCAGAAGGTTATGGGGTTTGCGGTTTCTCGAAAGTTGAAACCTCTATTAAGTCTGGCTTGATTCAGTAAGACACCCTTGGGGAATAACCATAGACAAGCAAATTCATTGGCATTGGAGCTGAAACATGAGTACGGATAAGGACTCTTTGGTTCCAACGACGTCTGAGGGCATGGGGCTTTTCGAACGCTTTCTGTCCGTCTGGGTGGCTTTTGCAATAGTTCTGGGCATTCTGCTTGGGCAATTTTTGCCTGTCCTGCCAGAAACGCTCTCGCGCTTTGAGTATGCACAGGTGTCGATCCCGGTCGCGCTGCTGATCTGGGCAATGATTTTCCCAATGATGCTGCAGATCGATTTCAACTCGCTCCTCGGTGTACGTCGGCAGCCAAAGGGCCTGGTGATCACGACCACGGTCAACTGGCTGATCAAGCCGTTCAGCATGTTTTTCATCGCCTGGTTTTTTCTGATGATCGTGTTTGCCCCGCTGATCCCTGCCGAGAAAGCCCGGGAGTATCTGGCGGGGGCCATCCTGCTGGGTGCCGCACCCTGCACTGCGATGGTGTTCGTGTGGAGCTATCTGACCCGCGGGGACGCCGCCTACACTCTGGTGCAGGTCGCCCTCAATGATCTGATCATGCTGGTAGCCTTTGCGCCTATCGTGGTTTTTCTGCTGGATGTATCGAATATTCAGGTGCCCTGGGATACGGTTGTTCTGTCGGTGGTGCTTTATATAGTCATACCCCTGGGCTGCGGATACGTCACTCGTCGCGCTTTGATCAAGCGTCGTGGTCTTGAATGGTTCGATACCATCTTCATGAAGCGTATCGCTCCAATAACGCCGACCGGACTGATCATCACCTTGGTTCTGCTGTTTGCATTCCAGGGGGATGTGATTATCGATAATCCGTTACATATTCTGTTGATAGCCATCCCCCTGACTATCCAGACGTTTCTGATCTTTTTTATCGCTTACGGCTGGGCCAGAACCTGGAACGTGCCGCATAGCGTGGCAGCCCCGGCGGGCTTGATTGGTGCAAGCAACTTTTTCGAGCTGGCAGTGGCTGTGGCCATTGGGCTGTTCGGGCTCCAGTCTGGCGCCGCATTGGCCACGGTGGTGGGTGTGTTGGTTGAGGTGCCGGTCATGCTCATGCTGGTGCGTATTGCCAACAGGACGCGCAAGTATTTCCCCGCTTCATGATCGATACTCGGTTGGAGCAGCATGAAGCGTATCGCTTCATGGGTTGATGAGCTGCGTGGAGTCAGCCGATGCTGTTGGCGGCCTGGGCTTCCAGTTCGGCCTTCAATGCCGGATCCAGTTTAAGCTGGCGAGCCAGTTCTTCCATGTAGCTGCGCTCCATGAAGTTTTGGTCATCAACCATGACCAGACTGGCCAGATACATTTCCGCAGCGATCTCCGGCGTTGCCGCGGATCGGGCTACGTCAGCGGGATCGAGAGGCTTGGCCAGCTCCTGGTCGAACCATCGCTTGAGTTCGGAGTCGTCAGTGATTCTCTCGACCTCACCATCAATCAATACACGCTCACGTTCATCGATATGTCCGTCGGCCTTGGCGGCACCGATGACAGCGCGCAAGATTGCCTGGCTGTGTTGCTCTATCTGCGCGGGCGGTACGCGATCTATTGTTTGTGGCTGACCTGGGCTTACGTTGCCCTGGGCCTGGCTCTGCCAGTTGCTGTAGGCCTTGTATGCGACGACTCCGAGAGCTGCGAGGCCGCCATAGACGGCAACCTTGCCACCCATTTTGCGAGCTTTTTTGCTACCCATCAGCAGGCTCATCGCACCGCCACCCAGCGCGCCACCGCCGACACTGCCCAGCAGTCCGCCCAAGGGAGAGCTGCCCCCAGAGCGCGATTGTGGTTGTGTGTTGCCGCTGCCCTGATTTTGCATCATATCCTTCCCGGCATTGAGCAACTGGTCCAGCAGACTGCGCGTATTCATTGAGACCTCCAATCAGTTTGGTTTGGTTGGCTTTAAGATATTGACGTCATCATATAGTGCCCAGTGTTTGATGCGGTAGATGGACAATCGTTTCCAATGCTTGCGGTTTTCAGTCCGCGCCTGAAGCTCTGTCGTACACAAGAGTGCTAGGCTGGCGGAACAGCATATTCATATGAAGCGGAAGGAGAAGAACATGACCCAGGACAAGAGGCGCCGATATTCTTCGCAAGTGGTCGACGGGACGGGAAAGGCACCCGGGCGCGCTATGTTGAGAGCGGTCGGCTTCGAGAGCGCAGACTTTGAGAAACCGCAGGTGGGGATAGCCTCTACGTGGAGCATGGTCACGCCGTGCAACATGCATATCAATCGACTGGCTGAAGTCGCTGGGCAGGGCGTCGATGCGGCGGGCGGCAAGAGCGTTATATTCAATACCATCACGATTTCCGACGGCATTGCCAACGGTACCGAGGGTATGAAGTATTCGCTGGTTTCCCGTGAGGTGATTGCCGACTCGATCGAGGCCGTGACCGGTTGCCAGGGCTTCGACGGGCTGGTCACCATTGGCGGCTGTGACAAGAACATGCCCGGCTGCGTCATGGGCATGGCTCGGTTGAACCGCCCTTCGGTTTTTGTCTATGGCGGGACCATTCTGCCTGGGGCAGGGCACACCGATATCATTTCGGTGTTCGAGGCGGTTGGCGCTTGTGCAAAAGGCGATATGGATCTGATTGAGCTCAAGCAGATTGAGGAAACAGCCATCCCTGGCCCGGGATCCTGTGGCGGAATGTATACCGCCAACACCATGGCCTCGGCTATCGAGGCTATGGGCATGAGTCTCCCCGGCAGCTCGGCGCAGAACGCCACCTCGCAGAGCAAGCTGGAAGATTGTCGAGCGGCGGGTGCAGCAGTCCTTAACCTCCTGGAGCTGGATCTGAAGCCTAGCGATATCATGACCCGCGAGGCGTTCGAAAATGCGATTACCGTGGTTATTGCGCTGGGTGGTTCGACCAATGCGGTTCTGCATTTGCTGGCAATGGCCAGTACGGTCGATGTTGAACTGACGCTTCAGGATTTTTCGCGGATCGGCCAAAGGGTCCCTGTTCTTGCGGATCTCCGGCCCAGCGGTCGGTACATGATGTCCGAGTTGGTCGCCATCGGTGGCATTCAACCCCTTATGAAGATGCTGCTTGACGCCGGATTGTTACACGGTGAATGCATGACCGTAACCGGCGCTACCCTGGCGGAAAACCTCCTGAACGTGACGCCCTATCCCCAGGAACAGGACATCATTCGCGCCCTGGAGAGCCCGATCAAAGCCGACAGCCACCTGCGTATTCTGTACGGCAATCTCGCACCAGACGGTGCGGTTGCCAAGATAACCGGCAAGGAAGGTACGCGCTTCAGCGGTCGGGCCCGAGTATTCCATTCGGAAGAAGATGCCCAGGCGAGCATTATCGGCGGCACAGTCGTCGCTGGAGATGTGGTGGTTATTCGCTACGAGGGACCCAAGGGTGGCCCCGGAATGCGTGAGATGTTATCACCGACATCAGCCATCATGGGTCGAGGACTGGGGAGTGATGTTGCGCTGATTACCGATGGTCGGTTCTCGGGCGGCAGTCACGGTTTCGTGGTCGGCCATGTCGCGCCGGAGGCCGCTGACGGAGGACCGATAGCACTGATTGAAGACGGAGATCAGATAACCATCGACGCCGACGCCAATACTATTGATCTGCATGTTAGTGAAGCGCACATGCAGGAGCGCAGGTCCCGTTGGCAGCCACCGGAGCCCAAGTACAAGCGCGGATTGCTGGCCAAGTATGCGCGCACGGTTACCAGCGCATCCATAGGAGCAGTCACCGATCTGCCCTGAAACGGCTTTGATGAGTGGGAGAGGCTGTGATGAAATTCATTTTCGAAGTGCGTATGAAGCCTGGTTACACGGTCGATGAATACGCCGATGCCTGGGTCCAGGCCAGTGAGGTGATTCAGCAAACACCTGGGGCACTGGGCACACGACTGCATCGCAAGATTGGGGAGCCGGACGTGCTTCTGGCCATTGCCAGTTGGGAGTCCAAGTCTGCACGGGATGCAAAGGATGATGGCCGTGACGAACTGGTCCGGTCTATTCTCGAGAAGCATGCGAGAAACTGTGAGATCACTGTAATAGGTGAGTTCGAGGAGCCTGAATGGGAAGTTATGCCGCCTGATGTGGTTTGAGGGCGGCAAGCCGCTGCTGGTAGGCTCTTAATTTATTCATAGTGTGAATAGCACTAATCCAGCTTATTTGTTTCAAATCCGGCGTACTTTTGCGTAATGTATCGGTCCTTGATTTAAAGACGCTGCGGTCATCCTTTTCTTTTGACCGCGGTCGCAATTCCCAACTCGACCAGGAGGTATGCTGCGATGGCTTCTTTTGAAGAAATCAGAAAGGTAGGTGTAATCGGTGCCGGCACCATGGGCCGCGGTATCGTCATGAATTTCGTCAACGCTGGCTATCCCGTCACCTGGCTCGACGTCAATGGAGAGATGCTGGAAAAAGGTCTTGTGGATATTGCCAGCGTCTACAAGCGCTCTGTTGCCCAGGAGCGTTTTGATGACGCTGAGGCCCAGGCGCGTCTTGGTCGTATCAGCACTACTCAGGAATACGCTGATCTGCAGGACATGGATCTGGTTGTTGAAGCGGTCTACGAAAACATGGATCTGAAGAAAAAGATCTTTGCTGAACTCGACAAGGCGGTGAAAGCATCCGCCACGCTGGCGACAAACACCTCCTATCTGGATATTGACGAAATTGCTTCGGCAACGCAGCGCCCGACTCAGGTGCTGGGTCTGCATTTCTTCAGCCCCGCCCACATCATGAAGCTTCTGGAAGTCGTTCGTGGCAAAGCTACCGCCCAGGACGTCATGGATGCCTGTCTGCAAGTAGGCAAGAAGATCGGCAAGCAGGCGGTTCTTGCTGGCAATTGCCATGGTTTTATTGGCAACCGCATGCTCGAGAAATACTCGCGCCAGTCGCGTGAAGTTGTACTGGAAGGCTCTACTCCATGGGAAGTGGATCAGGCACTGCAGGGCTTCGGGATGGCCATGGGTCCATACCGCATGTACGACGTGGTCGGAATCGATCTGGGCTGGCGCTCACGTCAGTTGGCCGGCATCGGCCGCGGTGAGCCGATCGTATGGCTGGATAACAAGCTGTGTGAAATGGAGCGTTTCGGACAAAAGAGCGGCCATGGATTCTACAAGTACGAACCCGGTAGCCGTCAGGCGATCCATGATCCAGAAACCGACATGCTGGCCCGCGAAGTGGCTGAAGAGGCTGGTTATACCCAGCGCGATGTAGGTGCTGACGAAATCGTTCAGCGTTGCATCCTGGCCCTGGTAAATGAAGGCGCCCGAATTCTCGACGAAGGCTATGCAGAGTCGGCTGAGGATATTGACCGCGTTTATCTCTACGGCTATGGCTTCCCCGCGGAGCGTGGTGGACCGATGAGCTATGCCGACAGCCTGGGTCTGGATGAAGTGCTCAAGCAGATTCGCGAGCTTGAGGCCCGTCAGGGTGATTTCTGGAAACCGGCTGAAGGTTTGGTTCGCCGGGCTGCAGCGGGTGAGCGCTTCACTCAGAAGTAAGCTGCGACAGGCCATAAAAAACCGCGGCGGCTTTACGGCCCCGCGGTTTTTTTGTGGATTCTTCTGAGAAGAGAGCGGCCTGATTACTCCTCGAGTACGGGTGAACCCACGACCGGCTGGCCATTGACCGTTGCTTCCTTGAGCATGATTCGATAGTGCTGGCCGTCCGTTTCGATCTGACTCAAGCGCACAAGCAGAAAGTTCCAGTCCTTGGCGAACCACAGGGTAGTTTGGCGCTTGGAATCAGCTTCGCGAACCCGTTCGACCTCGATCGCATCAAACTGCCCTGCACGGGTTGTGACTCGCTCCTCACCAACGACCCTGAATTGATATTCATCGATATCGTCACCGTCTACGACGCGATAGGTCATTTCTGTGCGTCCGTCCATCAGATCCCGCTGTAGTGCCAACTGATAGGTTGTCTTGTCGAGTAAACCGGGCTCGGTGGGCAGGGTGAAGCTTTCTCCCTTGTGCTCGCCGGTAACCACCTGGTTTTCCCAGTCGAAGACTTGGGTCGTCTCGCGGCTGCGACCCAGACCTTTACGCTCGTAGTGATAGCTGAGCGGCACCAAGCGGTCCTCTTCGAGTTTAAGGGTGCTGCTTTCAGACAATCTGGCGACAAACATGCCGGCTGTGAAGCTGAGGTTCCAGGTTCCGTCAGTATTGTGTTCAAGGGTGTGAATGGCTTCGCCATTAACCGGGATTCGCTTCATGTCGGCAGCGTAACTGGCGGTGAACGGTACGAGCTCCGCGGCGGAGAGTGCGGCTGAGCCAAGGCTCAATCCGGCAATGACCAGCCAGCGCATGGCATGGCTTACCAAGCGGTGTTGCGACGTGCTATGAGGCATAGGAATCTTCTCGCAGGTCGTTATTGAAATCTTCAAGTTTTAGGCCTTCAGGTGGAATCACTGATCCGTCGAGACAAGCCTGATCGTCGATGAGTCGCAGGCGTCCCTGGACGAACCAGTGCATCGCCAATGGATAAAGGTGATGCTCTTGTTCTTGTACCCGGGCTGCAAGCGAGGCGGGCGTATCGCCAGCAAGTACAGGAATTCTGGCCCGAACTATCAGGGGGCCGCCATCGAGTTCCAGCGTGACAAAATGCACTGTACTGCCATGTTCGCCTTCGCCAGCGTCCAGCACCCGCTGATGCGTGTGCAGACCTTTGTGCTTGGGCAACAGAGATGGGTGAATGTTCAATAAAAGACCACGGTAGTGCGAAACAAACTTTTCAGTCAGGATCCTCATGAAGCCGGCCAGAAGAATCAGATCAGGCTCGAAGTGATCAATCTGCTCCATGAGCGCCTGATCATAGGTTTCACGATCAGGGTAATCCTTGTGGTCCAGTGTGACAGCAGGGATGTTGGCATTGCGCGCCCTCTCAATGCCCAAGGCGCCAGGGCGGTTACATACCACCGCAACGATCTGACCCTCGGTCGGACGAGCCCTCAAGCTATCGATCAGCGCCTGCAGATTGGTTCCTGAGCCTGAAATGAGTACCAGAATGCGGCAGCTCACTGTTTCACTGACCTCCGCGGTGCAGAGTGACTGGCTCCGCACCGTCTGCGAGCTGGTTGATGCTGCCAATAATCCAGGGCGTTTCGCCAGCGTCTTGCAACACCTGCAAGGCACGTTCAGCGTCTTCGGAGCCTACGCAAATGACCATGCCGACACCGCAATTGAGAACCCGGTGCATTTCGTTTTCTTCAACATTGCCCTGTTCCTGCAGCCAGTTGAAAACCGCCGGACGTTGCCAGCTGTCCAGATCGATGTGCGCACCCGTATTGGCCGGAAGTACGCGGGGGATATTTTCCAGCAACCCGCCACCAGTGATGTGCGCCATGGCCTTGACCGCACCGGTCTGTTTGATCAGTTGCAACAGGGGCTTCACGTAGATGCGCGTTGGCGCCATCAGCAGTTCGGTCAGATTTTGTCCTTCCAGCTGAACCTGGCTGATGTCTGCACCGGCGACCTCGATGATTTTGCGCACCAGGGAGTAACCGTTGGAGTGCGGGCCTGAAGAGGGAAGTGCAAGCAGGACGTCTCCAGCCTGTACGCGGCTGCCGTCGATTATTTCCGATTTTTCAACCACGCCTACGCAGAAACCGGCCAGATCGTAGTCTTCACCCTCGTACATGCCTGGCATCTCTGCCGTCTCACCACCTACCAGAGCGCAGCCGGCGAGTTCGCAGCCGGCACCAATACCACTTACGACTTCCGCGGCAATATCAATGTTCAGTTTGCCGGTGGCGTAATAGTCGAGAAAAAATAGTGGTTCGGCGCCGCAGACCACCAGATCGTTGACACACATGGCCACCAGATCGATTCCGATGCTGTCATGCTTGGCCAGATCCATTGCTAACCGCAGCTTGGTGCCAACCCCATCCGTGCCCGAGACCAGTACAGGCTGCCGATATCCCGCTGGTATTTCACACAATGCACCGAAACCACCGAGACCACCCATGACTTCTGGACGACTGGTCCGTTTGGCGACGTGCTTGATCCGGTCGATCAGCGCATTGCCGGCATCGATGTCGACGCCAGCGTCCTTGTAGCTGATGGAAGGCTTTGGAGGGGTCTGGCTGCTCATTCTGGGATCTCGACGACTGGAAAGGGGAACAGCAACGGCTTTGTTTGAAACCGGTGCACTTAAGCCCGCTAGTTTAGCAACATGACGGGCCGAGAACCATGCTCGCCGAGCGATACCGGCAGCCAGTTGGTTCCCTTGGTTGCCGGCATGGCGACGCGCGTTTAATGTATGCGCATTATTCATGTTGTCAGCTCGGCGAGAACTCTCCATGTATCAGGTGCGAAGAAGGTTGTCTTTTCTGCTTATAGCGTTGGCGCTGGGGTTCTCGGCACTTGCGCAAGCTGCAGTCCTCGAAGGATTCTATCGGGTCGAGATACCTGCCCGGGAGGGGCTGGATCGCAGCCAGGCTATGCGCGAGGCCTTCGAATTGATGATCGCCCGACAGGCGGGTAGCGAAGCGGTTGACAGTGAAGCGGTGTTGGCTGCGATGCAGGACCCGCAGCAATTCATGCGGCGCATTGCCGGAACTGAGGCCGGTGGTCTTCGAGTCGAGTTCGAGCCGGCCTCACTTCGCAACCTGTTGACGGAGGCGAGTCTTCCCATGCTCGGACCTAACCGTCCCTCGGTAATGCTATGGGCTTTGGAAAGTGGCGGGATCAATGTCGAACTACTGGGCCAGGGGAGCGACTGGGCGGTTGCTCTCAAAGATGCTGCTGAATATCGAGCGGTCGCCTTGAGCCTGCCATTGGCAGACCTGGAGGATCGGACTCTGGTCGATATCGAGACCATTCGAAAGGCGGATGGGCCCACCCTCAAGCGGGCCAGTGAACGATATGATGCCAGCGCGGTGCTTGCTTTGACTATCGAGGATACATCGGAAGGTTCGGTGCTCGCATGGAACTGGTGGCTCAATGAGCAGGCAGAAAACGGTCGGATAACCGCGGAATCGAAAGCCGCAGCAGCAGATCAGTTGATGCTCGAAGTGGCGGACCTGGTGCTTGATCAGTATGCGGTCTCCCCTACCAATACCAGCGATGTATCGAACTGGGAGGTTGTTGTTCAAGGCATAGATAATCTGGATGAGTTCGCTGCCCTGCAACGCACCTTACAACAGGTTGGAAGTAAACAGACGCCCAGTGTCCTGAGCATTAAAGGTGACCAGGTGCGCCTTGCCCTGGATTTTCCCGGGACCGAAGAGCAGTTGGAGCGCTTGCTCATTCTGGATCAACGTATGCGACGTATGTCTGCACCGAAACCCGAACCCGAACCCGAACCAGGCCCAGAATTAACTCCGGGCAACCTGCCAGGTGATGCGGACTTATCTCCGGTCGACAGCAATAACAGCGTTGATGATAGCGTTACGGTGGTGGACGATGCTTTAACAATGGAATCTGGGGACCAGAGTGCCGAACTGGAGCTTGAGCCTGATGTCGAACTCCCTGAGCCGGAGCCGGCCGCGAACGTCATGTTCTTTCGCTGGCGCTAAGCTGCCCTTTCTTTTTCAAGGAACTGAAAATGATTACTGATACCCGTTGGTACTGGGTTTTTGGATTTGCCGCGCTGTTGCTGATGATCTATCTGTTGCAGCCTATCTTGCCACCCTTTCTGATTGGAATTCTGCTGGCTTATCTGGGCGATCCCGCTGTGGGCCGTCTCGAATCCCGCGGTGTGCCCCGGATGGCTGGCGTGGTTGTGGTTTTTGCCGGTGTAACGGGTGTTTTTGCCCTTATGCTGTTGATTCTTATACCGCTGCTAATCAACGAAATAGATATTTTGCGAGAGCAGATCCCGGCAATGGTGACCTGGTTCAACCAGACTGCGCTGCCCTGGTTCGAATCTCGCTTGGGCGTCGATGTCAGCAGCTTCCGTCTTGAGACAGTCACCAATACGATCCGTGAGAACCTTGCCAAGACGGGCGGAATTGTAGGGATTGTCCTGCAACAGGCTACGCGCTCGACCATGGCTTTGCTCACCTGGCTGGTGAATCTGGCGATGATCCCGGTGGTCGCGTTTTACCTGATGCGCGACTGGAAGGAAATCATGCAGCGCATCAGGAATTTGCTGCCCAGACATCATGAAGACCTTGCTGTAAGACTGGTTCGCGACTGTGATGAGGTGCTTAGCTCGTTCATTCGGGGGCAATTGCTGGTCATGCTCTGCCTGGGGGTTATCTATTCCCTGGGGCTGTGGCTCATTGGGCTTGAGCTGGCACTGCTGATTGGCATGATTGCCGGGCTCGCAAGTATCGTTCCTTATCTTGGCTTTGTTGTTGGGGTAGGCGCCGCCCTTATCGCAGCGATCTTCCAGTTTGGTGATGTGTTCCATCTGGTTGCCGTCGTTGTCGTATTCGGTCTGGGTCAGATAATAGAAAGCACTTTGCTGGTACCCCTCCTGGTTGGTGACCGCATAGGCCTGCACCCGGTTGCGGTTATCTTTGCGGTACTGGCCGGTGGTCAGCTTTTCGGTTTTGTCGGTGTGTTGCTGGCACTGCCGGTTGCAGCTGTATTAATGGTTCTGGTGCGGTACATGCTGGATCGATACAAGAACTCAAGTGCCTATCGTGAGCATAGTGATGAAGATCCGACGGATCTGGATGATCAGTCTGAATCAGAGCCTGAGGCCCCCGTTCTTTAATGTCGACTGGAAGCCCCATACAGCTGTCGTTGAGCGTCAAACTCAGCGACGAAGCCACTTTCCGCAATTTTTTTTCCGGTCCCAATCAGCTGGCGGTAAGGGCCGTGCAAACACTGGCAGACCCGCAAAGCAATCCCGGTGATGGCGCTTTGTATCTCTGGGGCGCTTCCGGAAGTGGTCGTTCACATTTGCTACAGGCTGCGTGTCATCGCATGGACGAGGCAGGGGGCGTGGCAATGTATCTTCCCCTGGCGAATATGATCGAATATGGGCCGGCCCTTTTTGAGGGTATGGAAGAGGTGGACCTGCTGTGTCTGGACGAGCTGGACGCGGTGGTGGGACATGCAGATTGGCAGGAGGCGCTTTTCCATCTCTACAACCGTCTGAGGGAGCGGGGTGGACGGCTGCTGCTGGCTGCCGATTCTGCGCCCAGAAGCATGGCTCTTGAGCTTGCCGACCTGACATCACGTTTGGGATGGGGGCTGGTTTTGCAAATGCAGGCACTTGATGATCAGGGTAAGCAGGAGGTTCTGAAATTGAGGGCGGAGGGGCGTGGTCTTCAACTGACTGATGAGGTCGCACGATACATGTTGAATCGGGGTGCCCGAGGTATGGGTGAACTGTTTGCCGCCCTTGAAAAGCTCGATCAGGCGTCCCTGCAAGCCCAGCATCGCCTGACCATTCCCTTCGTCAAGCGGATCATGAATTGGTAGTCGTCTAGCCCCCTTCGCTGACCCTCTTGGCCTGGAATCCCCAGCGCACATAGCCCATTGCTGGTATGAAATAAAGCACACTGAAGCCAACCAGCAGTGAGCCGTACATCAGCCGCCCTGGCTGAAAACAGACCAGCACGCCATAAATAAAGTACAGGTTGATGGCGAAGCACAGCCAGGCATGGGCACGCACATTGCCAATGATTATACCTGGCATGAAAATCAGCAAGGGCACCAACAGCGTCCCGATAATCACCAGCGGATTGGCTCCATGCAGGTCCGCGAAGAGTGCGTTATAGGTGAGCAGTGTAAAAATCACCCCGAGATATCCGACCAGAGACAGTATTCTGGTGATGCGCATACGCGGCTCAAGATAGTTCAAGGACGGCAAAGGCTTTTCAATTTTAGACATGGGTAGCTCCGGCTTGCAGCGTGCGGGTGAGGGTGGCAACGCGTTGCCCGAGTGCGCGACACAAGGCTGATTCCTGAGGGTCCAGCGACCGAGATCCGTCGGTGCCTGCGTGGTGACTTGCACCGTAGGGTGTACCACCGCCCCGGGTTTCGGTCAGCTCTGTGTTTGCATAAGGCAGACCTACCAGCAACATGCCATGGTGCAGCAGCGGTAACTGCATGGACAGCAGGGTGCTCTCCTGTCCCCCATGCATGCTGGCTGTTGAAGTGAACACGGCTGCCGGCTTGTCTGTGAGGCTTCCAGCCAGCCAGAGACTGCTGGTGCCATCGATGAAATACTTGAGCGGAGCCGCCATATTACCGAATCGGGTAGGGCTGCCGAGGATCAGTGCTGAACAGTTGCGCAGGTCATCTTCAGTACAGTAAACCGGGCCCGCTGGCGGAACGGCGGGGCTGCTAGCCCTGGTTTCCGGCGATACCTCAGGTACGGTCCGCACGCGTGCTTCCAGACCGGCTTTTTCGACACCCTCAGCGACCAGGCGGGCCATTTTCGAGGTGGCACCGTGACGGCTATAAAACAGAACCAGAACATAGGGAGCAGTAGGGCTCATGCAAAGAGCTCCAGTACTTTTTCCGGCGGACGGGCGAGCACGGCCTGGCCGTTACGTACCACAATCGGTCGCTCAATCAGCCTGGGGTAGTCAGCCAGTGCCTGAACCAATTGCGCTTCGCTGAGCTCGGGATTGTTCAGGTTGAGCTCCTTGTAGGTATCTTCCTTCTTGCGCATCAGATCGCGCGCGCTCATGTCGAGCATCGTCAGAAGTTCACTTATGGATGCGTTGTCCAGAGGCGTCTTGATGTAATCGATTATTTCCGGCGCCTCTCCCTGCTCTTCGATCAAAGCCAGGGCCTGGCGGGATTTCGAGCAGCGAGGGTTATGATAAATGCGTGCGACGGACATGGGTGTCTCCGTTACTGTGAGCGTGGTCGGTGGCTTATGCCGGGTATGGGGTTTATTCTAAGCGTTAATTCTTCTGGCTGTCAGGGTATCTGGATGTCGCCAAGACTCAACCTGTTACTGCATTTTTGCCGTTACCTTTTTCGACGCTTCAGTGAAGACAACTGTGTCAAGAACGCTGCGGCGCTGACTTACACCACGCTATTTGCCGTCGTCCCGGTGATGACGGTCAGCTATGCCATGCTGGCAGCCATCCCGGCCTTTGATCAGGTAGGTAGCCAGGTTGAAGATTTCATTTTCAGCAACTTTGTTCCCTCTACCGGCGACACCTTGCGTGAGTATCTCAGCCAGTTTTCCGATCAGGCTCGTCAGCTCACCGGAGTAGGGGTGGCACTGCTGTTGATCACGGCACTATTGATGCTGCTGAACATCGAGCGTGCCTTCAATGCTATATGGCGCATTCGCCAGGCCAGGCGTGGGGTTTCCAGTTTTCTGTTGTACTGGGCGGTGCTGAGTCTGGGCCCTTTGCTGCTGGGTGCCGGTTTTGTGGTCAGCACCTATCTGACATCGCTCAACTTTTTTGGCACTGGCGCAGCCGTCGATACTCTTACCCGATTGCTGCTCGGCTGGATTCCGCTGATTCTGAATATCGCTGCCTTCACACTGGTATATGTCGCTGTACCCAACACCCGAGTGCCCTTGCGTCACGGTCTGGCAGGCGGTGTTCTTGTCGCGCTGTTATTCGAGGGTGCAAAGGCATCTTTCGCGTTATATGTGGCTTTGTTTCCCGGTTATCAGCTTATCTATGGAGCCTTTGCCGCATTCCCTCTATTTCTGCTGTGGATCTACGTTAGCTGGCTGATCATCCTTTTCGGGGCCGAACTGGTTGCCAATCTGGGAAACAGTAACGCCTGGAAACGCCCAATGCTTCCGGGTTTGCTGAGCATGCTCGGCCTGCTCCAGGTTTTCCTCCAGGCGCACAAGCGCGGGGATGTAGTCGACCTGGGTAAAGTCAACAATGCGGGTTGGGTCATGCATGAGGAGCTATGGCTTGAGCAGACGGAATGGCTTGAGACCGAGCGGATCATTGCCCGTGCACAGCATGGTGGTTATGTCCTGAGTCGTGACCTGGGTCAGATGGAACTTGCCGATCTCTTTGCCCGTATGCCCTGGCCGGTTCCCAATACTTCTGAACTGCCATCGCGCCTGCACACTGATGCATCCTGGTATCCGGTGCTGCTTGATGCGCTGGGCCGCCTGGAAGGTCAGCGCGAGGAAATTCTGGGAGGCAGCATCAAGGACTGGCTGGCCAAAGAGCTGGCGGCGAACGAGACAGTTGTACGTTCGACAGATGGGGTGACCGCATGAACTGCGGACTCAGGATACTCATTGCCCTATCGATGCTTTTGACCTTGGCTGCCTGCAGTCAGCAGCAGTGGGTTGACCATCAGGGCTCGCCGGTGCTCGCGGCAGACCTGGAAGGGCGCTGGATTGTGGTCAATTACTGGGCCGAGTGGTGTGCGCCCTGTCGGAAGGAGTTGCCGGAATTGAACTCACTCGCGGTGGCTTCGGGCGAGGTCGTCGTGCTGGGCATTCATTTTGACGATTATCAGGGGGAAGAATTGCGGGTTTTGAGCGAAGAAATGGACATCCGCTTCTCCGTAGTGGGCCACGATTTCGCAGAGGCATACGGTTTGGCCTTGCCGCAGATTTTGCCGACTACCTATATCATCGACCCGCAGGGCAAGCTTGTGCATACGTTGCAAGGGCCGCAGACCGAGCAAGAGCTGCTGGGTTTGCTGCACACAGGCGAGGGTATTGGTGGAGAGAGTAATGACTAGGCTTAGCGTTCAAGGGTTTGTCCGGGGCAAGGTCCAGGGCGTGGGCTTTCGCCGTGCCACGGTACAACAGGCCACCCATTTTGGGGTAGATGGCTGGGTCAGAAACCGCAATGACGGCTCTGTCGAGGTGATGTTGTGTGGTGAGCAGGACAAGGTTGAGACAATGGCACACTGGCTGCGCGAGGGGCCCGGTGCAGCGAGAGTCGAGTCGGTTGAACTTGATGCCTGTATCTGGCAGGACATTGCAGGTTTCGTTCAGCTTTGAGTCTTGGACGTCACTCGTTGACGTACCAATAGGTATACCAGTAGTCGATTACCCGATCCGGGTATTTCTGGCTTCCCAAACTGCCGTTGTAGCGTGCCAGGCCCCGTCTTAGATTGCCTTTTTCCTTGTCCAGGTAGTACTTGAGGATGGTGCATCCGTAACGCAGGTTTGTGGCGAGGTCGATCAGATTGTCTTCTGGGCGTCCCAGTTCATGTTTCCAGAAGGGCATTACCTGCATCACTCCCTGTGCTCCGGCGACAGAAAGAGCATATCTGTCAAACAGGCTTTCAGCATGGATAAGGGCTATGACCAGGTCGGGTTTGAGGCCTGCGCTGCTGGACGCCTGATGTACGAGGCGTAAAAAATCGAGCCTCTCCTGCTCATCTGGCAGGTAGGGCGCCATGCGCGCAGACATATCGACCAGCCAGACCTCGGCATCGAAACGATCGTCGAAGCTGCTTGAGCGCGCCACAGTGTCGATCAGCAAGGCCTTGAGCTGCTGATCCACCTCCCCGGCGTCCTGGGCCGGCACTGGTCCTGCCAGTCCGAGCCAGGCTATGATTGCTGCTGTCACTATCCCTGTGCGTATCGCCATGTCAGGGGCGGCTGTTAACTTCCAGTGCCTGGATGAATTCACCCTGCAGCATCGGATCGCCAGTAGTCAGAAGTATGAGCATGTTTTCCAGTTGATTCGACTCTACTTCAAGGCCCAATTCCTCAAGGCGCTTTACCCGATAGGCCCACTGATCCACGTCATCTTCTTCCAGGTTGTCGTAAATCAGCTCAACCGCTTCATGCAATTTGCTGCGCAGATCCCGACCCACCAGAAGATCTACCTCGCCGCGCACCGCCTGATCTGCCTTGGCGCTGAGTTGGATTACGCGAAGATTCTGGTAGTCAAGATCCAGGAAACCATCGTTCAACAGATTCAGTTGTAGATGTCCGTCCTTGTCGGTGTACAGGATCGTCTGGAAATTACCTGCAACAACGGAAATGGGTTTTTCCGCCCATGGGAGCCTTTGATACTCCTCGCGGGTGTCCAGCACATTACCCTGACGATCAAAGTAGTCGACCTTATAAAGCAGCTGCTCGGTAACCCGCACTTTTCGCTGCGGCAGCGCCATAACGGGTGACTCACCTATATCTATCTGCACCGTGTGGCTGATCATTTCGCGGTCAACATGTTCTCGCGCAGATTCTTTTTCCGGTGCCTGCGCAGCACAGCCCACCAGCAGCATGCTGGCAAGCGTTGCGATAGCTTTAAGGTTGGGCCCCAGGCGCTCGACAGATGATGGTAGCGTACGAAGCCTTGGCAAAGTCATATGCATAAGCTCACTCTTCCCGGGCGTTACCAGTGTTTTGCAGCAGAAACGCAAGAATATCCTCGACCTTGATATTGCGAGCGTCGCTTTCCCGGCGATATTTGTACTCGACCTGGCCTTCGTCAAGACCACGGTCACCAATGACGACCCGGTGTGGAATCCCGATCAGATCCATATCGGCAAACTTGACCCCAGGGCTGACTTTCTTATCCCGGTCGTCGAGTAATACATCTACTCCAGCGCTCTGAAGTGCCTTGTAGAGCTTCTCGGTTTCAGCCTTGACCTGTTCGGAGCTTTCCATTTTCAGGGGCACCAGGGCCACCTGGAAGGGCGCAAGGGCCTCAGGCCATACAATCCCGCGCTGATCATGATTCTGCTCTATTGCTGCGGCCACGACGCGTGAAACGCCGATGCCATAACACCCCATGCTGAGGGTGCTGGCTTTGCCTTGCTCATTGAGCACCGTGCAGTTCATTGCCTCACTGTATTTGCGACCCAGCTGGAATATATGACCAACCTCGATGCCACGCTTGATAACCAACGTACCCTGGCCGTCCGGACTTGCGTCACCCTCAACCACGTTACGCAGATCGGCTACTTCGTCGTAGTTCGCATCACGGTCCCAGTTCACGCCGGTAAAGTGGTTACCATCCTGATTGGCGCCGCATACGAAGTCTGCGAGGTGTGCAGCTTCGTAGTCGGCTATGACCGTAATCTCCAGGCCGACAGGTCCTATTGAGCCGGGTCGACAGCCAATGGCTTGAAGAATCTGCGCTTCGCTGGCGAGAGTCAAAGGAGCATGAATAGCCGGATGTCTCTCCGCCTTGATTTCGTTCAGTTCATGGTCGCCGCGCAGAACCAGTGCAACCATGGGATGCTGCTTGCTCTCTCCGGCTTCGCCGAGAACCACCAGAGTTTTCACGGTTTGAGTTGCTGGAAGCCCGAGGAAGTCGCAGACGGCCTCAATAGTGAATTTACCGGGCGTTTCCACCAGAGTTTTTTCGGCCGAGGCGCTGAGTCGCTCGCCCTGGGGCGGCAAGGCAGTGGCTTTTTCCATATTGGCTGCATAGGTGCCAGTGTCCGAGAAAACGACTGCATCTTCTCCGGAGTCTGCGAGCACATGAAACTCATGGGAGCCTTCGCCGCCGATGGACCCATTATCAGCTACTACCGGACGGAAGTTGAGTCCCAGCCGGGTAAATACGTTGGAATAGGCCTGGTACATACCCTGGTAGGTCTTTTCTAGCGAATCCTGATCCAGGTGAAATGAGTACGCATCTTTCATGACAAATTCGCGCGCGCGCATCAGACCGAAGCGCGGACGGATCTCGTCACGAAACTTGGTCTGTATCTGGTACATGTTTAGCGGCAACTGCTTGTAGCTGCTGATTTCGGTTCGGGCAAGATCGGTTATGACTTCTTCGTGTGTCGGGCCTACACAGAACTCGCGATCATGGCGATCTTTAAGTCGCAGCAGTTCCGGGCCGTATTCCTCCCAGCGACCGGATTCCTGCCAGAGCTCGGCAGGCTGAATGGCGGGCATCAGTATTTCCAGGGCGCCGGCATTGTTCATTTCTTCGCGGACAATGTTTTCGACCTTGCGCAGAACCCGCAGGCCCATAGGCAGCCAGGTGTATAGACCCGAAGCGATCTTACGGATCATCCCCGCGCGTAGCATCAACTGGTGGCTGATCACGGTGGCGTCAGCGGGTGTTTCCTTTAGCGTGGAGATCAGATATTGGCTGGTGCGCATTGGGCAGTAAATCCTGAGGCGGTTTGGGCAATTGAGGTTATTGTACGTTTGTGGTCTGTTGGCGTATAGACCGCTTGGGTCCAGCCAATTTATCTCAGGGCATAAAAAAACCCGGCCTTAGCCGGGTTTTCTGTTTCTTACCGCTGGTTTGCTTAGAGCAGATCCCAGGTGTAGGAAACGATCAGGCGGTTCTCGTCAACGTCGCCACCGTCAAGTGTATCGTCCTGACGGATGGTAGCGTTGCGCCACAGTACGTTAACACCTTCAAGAGCACCGTTCTGAACGGTGTAGCTGATGTTGGTGTCACGCTCCCAGCGGCTGTCGCGTACGGCTGGTGCCGCATCGATGTTGTCACTGGTGATGTAGCGGGTCATGAAGGTCAGACCGGGAAGGCCCAGGCCAGCGAAGTCATAGTCGTAACGGGCCTGATAGGAGCGCTCGTCCTTGGCATTGAAGTCAAGGTACTGAACCGAGTTGGCCAGGAAGATAGCGCCGTCATAATATGTAAAGCCAGCGTCGCCGCCCATTTGCTGATACGCAACAACGAACGCATGGTTACCTGCACCCAGAGTCAGCGCCAGGGAAGTTGCATCGTTGTCATAGTCGGTAGCAGGGCCGCTTTCGTCCGAAGTCTGGTAGTGAGCCAGGTCGGTTACCAGAGACATGTCATTAGCCAGTGGCAGGTTGTAGGTCAGACCTACAAAGTGACGCTTCCACAGGTTATCTGCATCGGAAGTGTAGAGACTAGTGCTCAGGTCGTCGGAGAATGCGTATGTGCCACCCAGGTAGGTGATTTTCTCATCAGCAATGAAAGCGCCATCGGTTTCAGATGAGCTGTTCATTTCGCTGCGGTCATTCATGCGACCGGCTTCTACAAACAGGCCGTCGATAGACTCGTTGGTGATGCTGTAGCCTTCGTAGTGGTTAGGCAGCAGGCGAGCGTCATCATAGGCGATGACCGGGTTGGACGGCAGGTGTACGCCGTAACGCAGAATGGTGTCTTCTACGATGTGGGCTTTTACTGCGCCACGGATTTCGGCGTAGTTGGCTGGGCCGCTATCGCCAAAGGTGCTTGGCAGCAGGCCTGTGCCGGCATCAGCATTGGTGCTGTCCAGCTTGATACCCATCATCGCGATGGTATCGAAGCCCAGGCCGATTGGGCCGCGGGAGTAACCGGATTCGAAGTTCAGAACGAAACCAGTAGCAGTCTCATCGCGCTTGCTCTGGGCAACGCCAGGGCTGCGGAAGTCGCGATTGAAGTTCATTGTGCGGTTGCTGAGGGTAGCCGAAGAGCTCTCGATGAAGCCTTCGTTGTTTTCAACAGCTGCGGTAGCTTGTGACACGATAAGTCCATTCGCAGCCGCGACGGCCAGCGCAGTGGAGCTCCATTTGATAACGTTTTTCATTATTTGCTCCTTCAGATTAAAAACAAGCTATGGTCACGGAAACCGGGACCGATCATCTTTTAATTGTTATCCAACCAGATTAAAGCATCAAAAGATGAATAGCGAAAGATTAGGCTTAAAAAACATGTTCTTGAAGCCTTGACCTACACTCTATCCGAGTATCATAAACTGCTCAGGTCATTTTAACCGCGCTATTATAATCTAAATATCGCAGTTTTACGTGATTCGTTTCACAAACGTCTCACTTTGAGACGGGCGGCGCTCTATAGCGCGTATATTTTTTCGCTAATGTGCCTACAACCTAATGGGAGTCGCATGTTCAAGCTAGATCAACGGTTGGCAAATGATTGTGTTCAGCTGGGCGATTTTCCGTTATGTCGACTGCTGCTGATGAACGATTCCCAGTATCCCTGGTGCATTCTGGTTCCGCGGGTAAACGACGTAACAGAGATTTTTGAACTCAGTGAGCGCGATCAGCAGCGTTTGTCGGCTGAGTCCTCCCTGTTGAGCCAACTTTTAAGCAAGACCTTTTCCGCGGACAAGATGAATGTTGCTGCTTTGGGAAATGTAGTCAGTCAGCTGCATATTCACCATGTGGTTCGCTATAGCAATGATGCGGCCTGGCCCGCCCCAGTGTGGGGACGGTTACCGGTGAAACCTTGTACCGTTGACGAAATGCAGGCGCGCCTCAGTCAACTGAAACGTATGCTGCCACCCGACTTTGAGTTTGCGGAGCAATCGCTATGAGTGATCTTGAGAACAGAGTTGCGGACCTGGAGATACGGCTGGTGTTCCAGGACGATACGATACAGTCGCTGAGTGAAACGGTAGCGGCACAGCAAATGGAAATGGAAAAGTTACGAAGGGCGGTCGAGGTGCTGGCCAGGAGGCAGGCCGATCTTGCCAGCTCTTTGCCTTCTAATGATGAGGATCAACCTCCGCCGCACTATTGAAATCGTTGTGTGTTTATCAAACCGGCGCCCCTGGAGGGCGCCGGTCTTATTTCGGGTTAGAGAATAACCACATCTTCGGCTTGCAGCCCTTTTTCACGGCGGGCAACGACGAATTCAACCCTTTGGCCTTCTTCCAATGCCCGGTGACCTTCGCCGCGGATGGCGCGAAAATGCACGAACACATCATCGCCCTGATCACGTGATATGAAGCCAAAGCCCTTGTTGGTATTAAACCACTTTACCGTGCCTGCTTCGCGATCCGAATGCCGACCGGGCAGGTTGAAGGAAAGTTTCTGTATCTCGCTGGCCAAAGTCATTGCCGTTGCCAGGCATACGACTCCGATGGCCAGACCAGTCGCGTAAATGACCAGAGCTTCGAATGCGGTAACCCACATTGCCACAAGAGGAAGCAGAGCTGCCACCAGCAGGCCAATCGAAACCGCAATGGCTATACCGTGGCGTAATGCGGTGTCTACGCGAGGTCGTGCGATGAACTGCTGCAGGTTAAGCAGGCCGGTAAACAACAGAAGGATGGCGTTAAGATTGACCAAGCCGCTTTGAGTAAAGAAAGGGAGCGTGTTGACCAGACCAGTTATTAATGCGGCTAGGCCGATGATGAGGTGCAGATAACGAAACGTATTCAAGAATTTCACCTTGGATGCTATGACATTGGTAACGGGAAAGTGCCTGTGCCCGGCGCAATAGAGAGGTAAAGCCGGGGCGCGCACTGTAACCTGAAACAGTCAAGGGCTCAAAGTGTGAACGTTCAGAGCTTAATAGAAGGGCAAAGTTGCAGTGAGAGCGTTTGAAAAAAATTGTCGGCGGATAGCTGACTATCCGCCGACGATCACTGGACGCAACGGCTAGCGTTACTCTTCGAGCAGGCTGCGCAGCATCCAGGCGGTTTTCTCGTGCACTTGCATGCGCTGGGTCAGCAAGTCGGCAGTCGGCTCGTCGTGGGTTTCGTCGCAGATGGGAAAGGATTCCCGTGCCGTGCGAACGCATGACTCGTGACCTTCCACCAGCAGGCGAACCATGTCCAAGGCATCTGGCACGCCGGCTTCTTCCTTGATGCTGCTGAGCTCGACGAACTGCTTGTAAGTACCTGGTGCGGGGAACCCCAGTGTACGAATGCGTTCGGCGATATCATCCACAGCCTGCGCAAGCTCCATGTAGTGGGTCTCGAACATCATGTGCAATGTCTGAAACATGGGGCCTTTTACGTTCCAGTGAAAATTATGCGTTTTCAGGTAGAGCGTGTAGGTGTCTGCCAGCAGGTGAGATAGGCCTTCGGCAATTTTCTCGCGATCATTTTCTTTGATGCCAATATCGATTTTCATCATGACTCCTGTTGGATGGGATTGATTCAAATATGTTTTCCGAGCTGAACTCGCTCGACTTTCGCCGTAAGGCTTGATGCCGGCAGTATAGACGCTGATCGGCAGCACGCGTGCTTGGACGGCTAATTTGTCGAAACCGAATATTGCAAGGCTATGTATAAGGGACAGCATTTCTTCCGAAGGGTTCAGTAACCTGAATGCGAGTACACCTGGTGTCCGAGGTTCTCGCCGACAAGGGCGTTTTTCGGGTATATTATTGCGCTTTTCTCAGTGCGCCGCTTTGCGGTTGGCCCGCAAAGGGTCTCCCAGGCTGCCCGATCTCTACGACAGGAATACCACAACATGATGCGTACCCACTATTGCGGCCAGTTGAACGAATCGCTGGCGGAACAGGAAGTCACCCTTTGCGGTTGGGTTCACCGGCGTCGTGACCACGGTGGTGTGATCTTTCTGGATATTCGTGATCGTGAAGGCCTGGCGCAGGTGGTTTTCGATCCGGACCGTGAAGAAACCTTTGCTTTGGCAGATCGCGTTCGCAGTGAGTATGTGGTCAAGGTAACGGGTAAGGTCCGCCCGCGTCCCTCCGGTGCGGTAAATCCCAACATGGCTTCTGGTGCGATTGAAGTGCTGGGGTATGACCTGGAAGTACTGAACCAGGCAGAAACACCGCCGTTCCCCCTCGACGAGTACTCTGATGTGGGCGAGGAAACCCGTCTGCGCTACCGGTTTATCGATCTTCGTCGTCCGGAGATGGCCGCCAAGCTGAAGCTGCGCTCGCGTATTACCAGCAGTGTGCGTCGTTATCTGGATGAGAACGGCTTTCTGGACGTGGAAACCCCAATTCTGACCCGTGCTACCCCTGAGGGCGCCCGTGACTATCTGGTGCCCAGTCGCACCCACCCGGGCACTTTTTTTGCCTTGCCCCAGTCACCCCAGCTCTTCAAGCAATTGCTCATGGTTTCCGGCTTTGATCGTTATTACCAGATCGCCAAATGCTTCCGTGACGAAGATCTGCGAGCTGATCGTCAGCCTGAATTTACCCAGATCGATATTGAAACCAGCTTCATGGACGAGAAGGACATCATTGACCTGACCGAGGGCATGATCCAGAAGCTCTTCAAGGAAGTGTTGGACGTGGAACTGGGCAATTTCCCGCATATGACTTTCGAAGAGGCCATGCGTCGCTACGGCTCCGACAAGCCGGACCTGCGTAACCCGCTGGAGCTGGTGGATGTTGCCGATCAGTTGGCCGAAGTAGACTTCAAGGTCTTCAGTGGTCCGGCCAGCGACCCCAAGGGCCGCGTTGCCGCCCTGCGCGTACCGGGTGGCGCGAGCATGCCGCGCAAACAGATTGACGACTACACGAAGTACGTTGGCATCTACGGTGCCAAGGGGCTGGCCTACATCAAGGTCAATGAGCGAGCCAAGGGTGTTGAAGGTTTGCAGTCACCCATAGTGAAGTTCATCCCTGAGGCAAACCTCGAGGTCATTCTGGATCGCGTAGGCGCGGTGGATGGCGATATCGTGTTCTTTGGGGCTGACAAGGCGAAGATCGTTTCCGAGGCGCTGGGTGCGCTGCGTATCAAGCTCGGTCATGATCTTGAGCTGCTGACCTGCGAGTGGGCGCCGTTGTGGGTGATCGACTTCCCCATGTTTGAAGAAAACGATGACGGTAGCCTCAGCGCATTGCACCATCCTTTCACTGCACCCAAGTGTAGCCCGGAAGATCTGGCTGCCAACCCGGCTACGGCGCTCTCGCGCGCTTATGACATGGTGCTCAACGGCACTGAGCTGGGCGGTGGTTCGATTCGTATTCACCGCAAGGAAATGCAGCAGGCAGTTTTCAATATCCTGGGTATCAGTGCAGAAGAGCAGCAGGAGAAATTTGGCTTCCTGCTGGATGCATTGAAGTACGGTGCGCCGCCTCACGGTGGTCTGGCCTTTGGCCTGGACCGTCTGGTGATGCTGGTGACTGGGGCTCAGTCGATCCGCGAAGTGATCGCCTTCCCGAAAACGCAGAGCGCTGCCTGCGTGATGACCCAGGCGCCAGGCGCAGTGGATAGCAAGGCATTGCGCGAACTGCACATCCGCTTGCGCGAGCAGCCCAAGGTCGAATAATCAGTCCGAACAACGGAGTCGAGCATGGCCGGACATTCCAAATGGGCCAATATCAAGCACCGCAAGGCCGCCCAGGATGCCAAGCGTGGCAAGGTCTTCAACAAGCTGATCAGGGAGTTGACAGTGGCCGCCAAGCTTGGCGGCCCTGAGCCGGCTGATAACCCGCGACTGCGGGCGGCAGTGGATAAATCACTGACCGCCAATATGACCCGCGACACCATCGACCGCGCGATAGCACGCGGTGTGGGCAGTACTGATGCAGACAATGTCGAGGAGCTTACCTATGAGGGGTATGGTCCCGGCGGCGTAGCGGTACTGGTCGAGGTGATGACTGATAACCGTAACCGCACTGTCAGTGAGGTTCGCCATGCCTTTAACAAGTGTGGTGGCAATCTGGGTACCGATGGCTCTGTGGCCTATCTGTTCGAGCGTCGAGGTCAGATCAGCTATGGGTCGGATGCGGACGAGGACGCTCTGATCGAGGGCGCTCTTGAAGCGGGCGCTGAGGATGTCGTCAGCAATAACGACGGCTCGATCGACGTATTCACCACCTTTGAAGAGTTCGGTGGTGTCCGCGACGCTCTCGACCAGGCAGGCTTTGTTCGTGAGGCCGCGGATATCAGCATGATCCCCGCTACCACCGTAGCTCTGGATCTGGCTGGAGCCGAGAGCGTTCTCCGATTGGTCGATATGCTCGAGGATCTGGACGATGTGCAGAACGTCTACAGTAACGCTGATATACCCGATGACGTGTTGGAACAGCTTGGTTGAAGCCTAAAGCGCATAGGAAGGGGAGGCAAATGCCTCCCTTTTTCATAGCAACGTTCTTTTGTCGAAAGGCAAAGCGGATATGGCACACTAGGCCTCATCCAAACAGCGGGAATGAACACGCATGGCCCTGATATTGGGTATAGACCCAGGTTCGCGAACGACGGGCTACGGAATAGTCCGCGAGCACGCGGGCAGGTGTGAATATGTTACGTCCGGGTGTATACGCCTGGGTGGCGGGCCTCTGCCGGGCAGGCTCAAATTGATCTTCGAGGGTTTGAGCGAGCTGATCAAGCAGTATGAGCCGGACATTCTCAGCATCGAACAGGTTTTTCTCGCGCGTAATCCTGATTCAGCACTCAAGTTGGGCCAGGCCCGGGGTGCTGCCATTGTGGCAGCGGTACACACTGGAATGGATGTCCACGAATATACTGCCCGGCAGATCAAGCAATCGGTAGTCGGTACAGGCGCGGCTGACAAGACCCAGGTACAGCATATGGTCACCCAGTTGCTTGGCTTGTCTGGCACGCCCCAGGCGGATGCTGCGGATGCCCTGGCGGCAGCCCTCTGTCATGCTCATTCGACAGCCCTCAATACACAACTGGGTGGCGGGCTTCTGGGGTTACGCAGCGGCCGGGTTCGCCACAGATGAGCGCTAGAAGAGAGATGCCCGAATGATTGGACGATTGACAGGGCTGCTGCTCGAGAAGCAGCCGCCTCACATTTTGCTGGATGTGCAGGGCGTAGGTTATGAACTGGATGCGCCAATGAGTACCTTTTACAAACTGCCTGCTCTGGGGCAGTCGGTCACCCTGCATACCCACATGGTCGTGCGCGAAGACGCTCAACTGTTATATGCCTTTGTCGAGAAGCGCGAGCGTGAGCTTTTCCGTGAGCTGATAAGGCTCAATGGAGTGGGGCCCAAGTTGGCGCTCGCTTTGATGTCCGGGCTTGAGGTTGATGAGCTGATTCGGTCAGTGCAGGCGCAGGATACCAGCGCACTTGTACGCGTACCTGGGGTAGGTAAGAAAACGGCCGAACGTCTTCTTATTGAACTGCGTGATCGCTTCAAGGCGTGGGAAGCGTTGCCCGGTTCGTTCAAGCCGCTGGTCGGGGAGGGCAATAATCCTCCCGCTGTCTCACAAAGCACTGACGCGGTCAGCGCCCTGATAGCTCTCGGTTACAAGCCGCAGGAGGCCAGTCGCGCGGTCGCCGCAGTGGAAGAGGATGGCATGAGTAGCGAAGAGTTGATTCGTCGCGCGCTCAAGGGCATCTTTTAATTGGTCTGTATTTAACCCACGGGATCTCCATGCTGGAAGAAGATCGCTTGATCGCAGCCGCACCGCGGCAGCAGGAAGATGTAATTGACCGGGCGATCCGCCCTTACCGCTTGGCCGACTACATAGGTCAGCCGAGCGTGCGCGAGCAGATGGAGCTTTTTATCAAGGCGGCGAAAGGCCGTGGCGAAGCCCTGGATCACGTGCTGATTTTTGGTCCTCCCGGGCTGGGCAAGACCACCCTGGCAAATATCATCGCTCAGGAGATGGGGGTTAAGATCAAGAGCACCTCCGGCCCCGTGCTCGAACGTGCTGGGGATCTGGCAGCCATGCTGACCAGTCTTGAAGCGGGCGATGTGCTTTTTGTTGACGAGATTCACCGTCTTTCACCGGTGGTCGAGGAAATTCTCTATCCGGCAATGGAGGACTATCAGCTCGATATCATGATCGGCGAAGGCCCCGCTGCTCGCTCAATCAAGCTCGACTTGCCACCCTTTACCCTCGTGGGCGCTACTACCAGGGCCGGTATGCTGACCAATCCTCTGCGTGATCGGTTCGGTATTACCCAGCGCCTGGAGTTTTACGGCGTCGATGATCTGGCCACAATCGTGACCCGCTCGGCAAAGATACTCGGACTGCAGGTTGAGGAGCACGGTGCGCTGGAGATAGCCCGTCGCTCGCGCGGTACACCGCGAATCGCCAATCGCTTGTTGCGTCGCGTGCGTGACTTCGCCGAAGTGCGCGGCACCGGGGCCATCTCATCAGACATAGCTGACCAGGCCCTGAATCTGCTGGATATTGACGTCAAAGGCTTTGATCACATGGACCGCCGGTTATTGCTGGCGATGATCGACAAGTTTGATGGCGGGCCGGTGGGTATCGACAGTCTGGCCGCCGCTATCAGTGAAGAGCGGCACACAATAGAAGACGTGCTGGAACCCTTTTTGATTCAACAGGGCTTTATTACCCGTACGCCCAGAGGGCGGATGCTTACCCGGCACGCGTATGCTCACTTTGGACTCGATTTGCCTGGCCGGATGACGCAGCCCGCTGGGGACCTGTTTGGCCCGGGTCAGGATCCCGATGGGGCTTGAAAAAATATTTTCGATATTGGTTGGGAAACACTATGCAAAGCTCACCGTTGGCTCTACATTATGCGCGCTGACTATTCCGGACCGCCGTTCGCGCTGAGAGTCCGAGTCTACTTTGAAGATACTGATGCCGGCGGCATCGTATATTACGTCAATTACCTCAAATTTATGGAACGTGCGCGAACCGAAATGGTCCGTTCCCTGGGGTTTGACCAAAGTGTCCTGCAGACTGAAAACATTATTTTCGTTGTGCATTCGGTGACCGCCCGTTACCACGCGCCCGCGCGACTGGACGATGAGCTGGAAGTCAGCGTGGAAGTGGTTGATCTCAAGCGCGCCAGTATACGTTTCCGCCAGCAGGTAAGAAGGGTCGACGGCGACGTATTGTGTGAGGGGGAAGTGCTTGTTGCATGTGTCAGCGCAGATCGGTACAAACCCAGAGGAATTCCGCCTGTCCTGAGCGCAGCGTTCAGGGCACGGCAGGTAATAGATAGCAAGACCGAGCGAGGAGAGGCAACGCGTGCAAGCTGATCAAATGTCGATGTGGCACCTGATTTCTACAGCCAGCGTACTGGTACAGCTGGTTATGCTGATTCTGGTGGCGGCATCCATTATGTCCTGGGTTATCATTTTCCAGCGTGGAGCCTTTATCCGTTCCGCAAAAACCGCGCTTGATGACTTTGAGGATCGATTCTGGTCGGGAATTGATCTGTCCAAGTTATACCGCCAGGTCACTGGTAACCCGGATAACAACTCCGGGCTTGAACAGATATTCCGTGCCGGTTTCAAGGAGTTTTCCCGGATGCGCCAACAGGCCGGCGTTGATCCGGATGCCGTGATGGATGCGGTACAGCGCTCCATGCGTGTGGCGATTTCCAAGGAGGAGGAAAAGCTTGATCAACACTTGCCTTTTCTCGCCACGGTCGGTTCGACCAGTCCTTACATAGGCCTGTTCGGTACTGTGTGGGGGATCATGAACTCCTTCCGCGGCCTTGCTACGGCGCAGCAGGCTACCCTCGCGACCGTTGCTCCGGGCATTGCCGAAGCTCTGATCGCAACGGCAATTGGCTTGTTTGCAGCGATACCGGCAGTTATTGCCTATAACCGTTTCTCCGCACGCTCGGAAACGCTTATCAGTCGTTACTACACTTTTGCTGACGAGTTCTCGAGCATTCTTCACCGTCGCGTCCACGCCAGCAACGACGAGTAAACGGGAGTCAACATGCAGGTGCAAGGCAGACGCCAGAAACGCAAACCCGTTGCAGAGATGAACGTCGTTCCCTACATCGACGTTATGCTCGTGTTGCTGGTGATTTTTATGGTAACGGCTCCGATGATGAATCAGGGCGTGAAGGTTGACTTGCCCCAGGTAGCCAGTGAGGTTATGCCCTCCGATAGCAATCAACAGGTGCTCACCCTGTCGGTGTTGGCTGATGGAACCTATTTCTGGAATCTGGGTGAAACTGTTGATACGGAAAACCAGACTGACAGCGCCATATCCCTTGAGGAAATGTCCTCGGGTGTGACCAAGATCATCAGCGCCCGACCGGACACGCTGGTTTACATACGTGGCGACCGCGAAGCTAATTACGGGTTGGTCGTCACTGCGATGGCGACATTGCAGCAAGCAGGCGTCCCTAACGTGGGACTGATAACAGAGGCGCCGTGAATACTCGTGAACCGCGTCAGGCGGAAACCGGCAGTTATGTTGCATCAGTGCTCAAGGCTCTTGCCGTGCATCTGGCTGTGGTTTTACTGCTTTTCGTTTCGTTCAGCAGTGCGCCGGAATTCGAGCCAGCCAAGCCAATAGTTCAGGCGACTCTGGTACAGCTGAACTCCAAGAGCCCGGCGCAGACGCAGACCGATCAGCGCATAGCCGGAGAGGCGGCGCGCACTGCAGCGCAGCGTCACGAGGCGGAAGAGCTCAAACGCGCGCAGCAGAAACAGGAGCAGGCTGAGGCCGCTGCCGCAAAGGCGAAGGAGCAAGCTGCCGCAGCGCAAGCTGTCCAGCAGCGCGAAGAACAACAGAAGGCGGCGCAAGCCGCCGAGAAACAGCAATCTGAAGCAGCCAAGCAACTCGAGGCCGCCAAGAAAGCCGAAGCTGAGGCTCAACGCAAGGCTGATGCGGCGCGCAAGCTCGCTGCCGAGGAAACAGCAAAAAAGGCAGCAGCTGAGGCGGCAAAGAAGAAAGCAGCCGAAGAAGCAGCGAAGAAACAGGCTGCCGAGCAGGCAAAAAATAAAGCGGCAGAAGAAGCTAAGCTTAAGGCTGCTGCGGCGAAGGCTGCTGCAGAGAAGCAGGCGGAGCAGAAGCGGGCGCAGGAAGAGGCCAAGGCCAAGGCGCTTGCCGATCTCCTGGCAGACGAAACCCAGTATCAGCAGGCACAGGCTGACGAGACCGGAGAGCAGGTAGCGGCGAGCTACGACGATCTGATTCGTCGTCTTGTTACCGAGCAGTGGAGCAGACCTCCGTCCGCGCGCAAGGGTATGGTAGTAACGATCACTATAAGCCTGCTTCCAACAGGTCAGATCGCCGACGCAGTGATAGCTAACAGCAGCGGTGATCCGGGTTTTGATCAATCAGCCGTGAGAGCGGTCCGAAATGTAGGCCGGATTCCTGAAATCCAACAATTAGCACGTGAAAATCCAGCTATCTTTAATAGGGATTTTCGTGAGTACAGGCTGAATTTCAGAGCAGAGGATTTATCATTCTGATGAAGATGTTGAAAATATGGCTTAGCGCAATCGCGTTGATGCTGATTGCACAGAATCTTTATGCGCAGCGCGTTATCGAGATTACTCAGGGTAACGACAAGGCCGCCCCCATCGCGGTTGTGCCCTTCGGCTGGCAGGGTGGCACCCCTTTGCCTGAAGATATGGCCGAGATCGTCTCGAATGATCTGCGCAATAGCGGCATGTTCGCTCCATTCGATCGGCGCAATATGCTCAGCACGCCGACCCAGGCAAGCGAGATCTTCCCGCGCGATTGGCGGATTCTGGGTGTGGATTATGTGATTGCCGGGCAAGTCAATGCCGACCCGGGTTCCGATCAGTATCGATTGCAGTTCAGTCTATACAATGTGATCCGTGAAGAAGTCATGATGACTCGCACAGTCACCGGCACCGTAAGCCAGTTGAGGGACATGTCACATCATTTGAGTGACCTGGTATTCGAGGAGATCACCGGCATCAAGGGTGCGTTCAATACCAAGCTATTGTACGTGGCCGCTGAACGGTTTTCCGTCGATAACACCCGATTCACGCTGCAGCGCTCGGACTACGACGGAGCTCGTGCCGTCACATTATTGCAATCGCGTGAGCCTATTCTGACCCCGTCATATGCTCCGGATGGCCAGCGTATTGCCTATGTGTCCTTCGAATCGGGTCGTCCCGAAATATTCGTGCATTATATTCAGACCGGTCGTCGGGAGCGAATCACCAGTTTTGAGGGGCTCAATGGTGCACCTTCATGGTCGCCTGATGGCGAGCGCCTTGCTTTTGTGCTGTCTCGCGATGGTAATCCCGAGATCTATGTGATGGAGCTGGCCAGTAAGCAATTGCGCCGCCTGACCAATCATTTCGCAATTGATACCGAGCCGGACTGGCTGGATGCCAACACGATCGTTTTCACCTCGGATCGTGGTGGACGTCCGCAGATCTACAAACAGAATATCAACGCTGGTGTTACCGAGCGGCTGACCTTCGTCGGCAACTATAACGCCAATGCCAAACTCTCTGTTGATGGTCGCACCATGGTTATGGTGCACCGCCAAGAGGGTAACCGTAATTTTCAGATTGCCATCCAGGACCTGGAGCGCGGTAATCTGAGGGTTTTAACAGAAACATCATTGGATGAATCTCCCACTGTTTCTCCCAATGGCGTCATGTTAATTTATGCCACCCGTCAACAGGGACGGGGCGTACTCATGCTGGTATCTACCAATGGTCGTGCTAGGTCGGTTATCCCGACTCAATTCACTGACCTGCGCGTGCCATCGTGGTCCCCATACCTGCCCTAGGGTGTAAAATCATTAAAACATGTGGGGTTTTCCAGGAGTCTTATGATGCAAGTAATTAAATTCGGTAAATTTGCGGCGCTGGTTGTAGCTTTGGGCGTAGTTGTTGGTTGTTCTTCTAAAGGTGGCGACACTGGCGGCATGGGTGCAGTTGATCCAAACGCTGGTTACACCACTCCAGTTGCGACAGGCGACAACATGTCCAGCGAAGAAGCTGCGCTGCGTGCGGTCACTACGTTCTACTTTGAGCTCGATAGCGCTGATCTCAAGCCTGAGGCCATGCGTGCCCTTGATGTGCATGCCAAGGATCTTCGTGCTGCAGGTAACCGTGTAGTGCTGGAAGGCCACACTGACGAGCGTGGCTCACGCGAGTACAACATGGCTCTGGGCGAGCGTCGTGCTGCCGCCGTTCAGCGCTACCTGGCTGGTCAGGGCGTTTCTCCTTCACAGCTGGAGCTGGTCTCCTACGGTGAAGAGAAGCCGGCTGCCATGGGTTCAGGCGAAGAAGCTTGGGCTCAGAACCGTCGCGTAGAACTGCGTAAGTAAGAGGTCATATGAAAGGGTTCAGGGGTTTAACAGTTGCTTTGATGCTGTTGCCAATCGCGGCAATGGCACAGGTGCCGGTTATTGACGGTAGCGCGGGCGGTGTCCGCGGTAGTCAATCGTCTACCCCTGCGTCCCCGCAGGCCACAGCTGGTACCTCGATAGAGGGCCAGCTATTGCAGCAGCTGTATCAGCTTCAACAGGAAGTCGCCATGTTGCGCGGCAGGCTGGAGGAGCAGGAATACCGTGTCAAGCAGATGGAGCAGGATCAGCTGGATCAGTACCAGGATATCGACCGCAGGTTGTCCGCGGGCGCTGGTGCGGCACCGAGTCAGACAGATCAGCAGGCCCCGATTGATGCGCGTGAAAGCCCTGCTGCTAGTCAGCCGGGAAACAATGGTGGTGCAACAGCACCGCAAGGCAGTACCGGTGCGGCTGAGGTCGATCCGGCGCGAGAAAAATTGATGTACGATGCAGCCTTTGATCTGGTCAAGGCGCGAGATTTCGAAAAGGCGATTCAGGCTTTCAGTGCCTTCGTCAGACGCTTCCCGAACAGCGAGTACGCTGGGAATGCGCAGTATTGGTTGGGTGAGATTCACCTCGTGGAGTCCAACCTGGATTCTGCTGGCCGCGCGTTCGCGTTAGTGATTAGCGAGTATCCCGGTCACCGCAAGGAAGCCGATGCGCTCTACAAGCTCGCGGACGTCGAGCGCCGTCTGGGTAATCGTGACAAGGCTATAGAGCTGTATCAGCAAGTACTTACCCGGCACCCGAATTCCTCTGCAGCTCAGTTGGCAAGGCGTGATCTGGACGGTCTGGGCTAAACAGTCCGGGCCAAGAGGTGCTGGTTTTTCCTTTCACCATTACGGCCGTCATGTTCGTTTCCTGATCCATCAGGTGTGCGAGCGATAGTCCCTTTGGGCTTCTGCCTTTTCCGCAGTTCCGCCCTGGATGCCAACCATGTCAGTAGATCTTTCCTCGACGCTCCGAATCACGGAGATATTTTATTCTCTTCAGGGCGAAAGTCGCTCTATCGGGCTGCCCACCGTATTCGTGCGCCTTACTGGATGCCCTCTACGGTGTCAGTACTGTGATACCGCTTACGCATTTATCGGTGGAGAAACTCAAACCCTGGCGGCTATCCTCGCCCAGATAGCTGATTACAAACCGCGTTTTATCTGTGTGACCGGTGGGGAGCCCCTCGCCCAGCCCAATTGCGTGCCCTTGCTCCAAGCGCTCTGTGAAGCAGGTTATGACGTATCCCTTGAGACCAGTGGTGCACTGGATGTAAGTGCGGTGGATTCGCGGGTGAGCCGCGTGGTGGACCTCAAGACACCCGATTCGGCAGAGTCCAGCCGCAACCTGTATTCAAACATGGCGGTGCTTGGGAAGCATGACCAGGTGAAGTTCGTTGTGTGTAGCAGGCAGGATTACGAATGGGCGCGCTTTAAGCTCGATGAGTATTCGCTGTACGAAAGAGTAGGGGACGTACTCTTCTCGCCCAGTCACGGACAGCTTGCCCCGAGGCTGCTGGCCGACTGGATTGTTGAGGACAATCTCCCGGTACGCTTTCAGCTGCAGTTGCATAAATATCTCTGGAACGATGAGCCAGGACACTGACATGGCCAATAGTAAAAAAGCAGTAGTCCTACTTTCCGGTGGCCTGGATTCGGCGACGGTTCTGGCGATGGCCCAGGCAGAAGGGTATCGCTGCTACACGTTGAGCTTTGATTATGGACAGCGCCACAGTGCGGAGCTGAACGCAGCAGCGCGGCTCGCGTCCAGTGCCGCGGTGGAAGCCCATAAGGTCATAAAGCTGGATATGGATGGCATGGGCGGCTCAGCCTTGACCGACGATAGTATTGATGTGCCTGAGGTGGCGGGTGAAGGGATTCCGGTTACCTATGTGCCTGCGCGCAACACGGTCTTTCTGGCGTTGGCACTGGGTTGGGCAGAAGTGCTCGAAGCTCGGGATATTTTTATCGGTGTCAACGCGGTCGACTATTCAGGCTACCCCGATTGCAGACCGGCTTTCGTTGAAGCATTTGAGCGTGTGGCAAACCTGGCCACACGTGCAGGAGTGGAGGGTGCCGGCTTCCGCATCAGAGCCCCACTGCAGAATATGAGCAAAGGTCGAATAATCGAGGCAGGCGTGCAGCTTGGGGTCGATTACAGTCTTACTGTTTCCTGCTACCAGGCAGATAGTCTTGGACGGGCCTGTGGCCGTTGTGACAGCTGCCGTCTGCGCTCGGAGGGATTTGTTGCCGCGGGGGTAAATGATCCGACACCTTATGCGAGACAGTAAAAAAAACTTGAGTTTATCTGATAAATCAGTACTATAGCGCGCGTTCCGGGTCGTTAGCTCAGTTGGTAGAGCAGTTGGCTTTTAACCAATTGGTCGTAGGTTCGAATCCTACACGACCCACCATTTTTACCTCCCTCTCTGTTCTTTTGATAGGCGCCACCCCCGCGCTTTTTCCAAATATTTTTTCCATACCAGCTCTCCTTAATCAAATAGCTGAGCGTCGGTTTTCGTTTTTCGACTGCGCCGACTCGAGTTAATGTTTGAACCTCCGCATGCTCGCAACGTCCAAATTCTGGCAAATGAAATGACGTGTTTTGCGATATTTCATTTCTGCATCCATGTAATTAACGGAGGAAGTCCATGACCTCAGCAGCTAAAGAAACCATCAAAGTACTCAACGATTTGATTGAAACCTCTAAGGATGGTGAAAAAGGTTTCAAGGTATGCGCCGATGACGTGAAACGTCCCGAGCTCAAGGCGCTGCTCAGTGATCACGCGACCGAGTGCGGTAAGGCGGCAACGGAGCTTCAGGCTATCGTGACTCGCCTGGGTGGCGACCCTGAGGAAGATACCAGCATGGCTGGCGACATTCACCGGCGCTGGGTTGATCTCAAGTCAATGATCTCAGGCAAGGACGAAAAGGCGATTCTCAACGAGTGTGAGCGTGGGGAAGATGTTGCAAAGAAGAGTTACAAGGAAGCGCTCGAAGCACATCTGCCTGCGGATGTGCGTGAGGTGGTAGAGCGCCAATACCAAGGTGTGCTGCGTAATCACGATCAGATCAAGGTTTTACGTGACGCTGAGCGCGCGCGTAGCTGAGTAGCTTGCATGCTGAGCGGCGGCGGACTCTCGAAGCTCTGCTCGCCGTTCCAGGCGCTCTACATCCTCATCAGATCCCTGTAACTCCTCCCTCAGACATGAGCTGTCACCGGCATTCCGGCAGACAGCAAGCGATACTCGCTATGGTCGTGATGCTCAGTAACACTGTGCTCACAGGTCGCAACCGGTTTGTTCCTTCCTCGTTTTAAAGCGTATCGCAGTCGAATCGATGATCCCTTCAGCATGGAGGGCAGAATAACTCCAGAAATGCTGGTCGAGAGATTGTCAGATATGCGAGTCAGACAGTCCGCGTATCTGTTCTCGTCTGTATGCCCGAGCACTCTATTGGGGTACACCGTTGATCGATTATTCACAGCGGTCGGCGTGGTATAATCAGCGCTATTGTTACGATCACAGGATCTTCGTCATGTCACAAATTCCCGAGCGGGTTTTGGTTCAGGCTCATCTTGCAGCCAAGCAGGTCGCGCCCCTCACAGTCGCGGAAGAAGCGGATTACAAGGCACGGATCCGCGCGGCCCTGGATGCCCGAAACGCTGTTCTGGTGGCCCATTACTACACCGATCCGGTTTTGCAGGCATTGGCCGAGGAGACAGGTGGCTGCGTTTCCGACTCTTTGGAGATGGCTCGTTTCGGCAAGGAACATTCAGCCAGCACTCTTGTGGTAGCTGGCGTACGCTTCATGGGCGAAACATCGAAAATACTTAGCCCCGAGAAACAGGTTCTGATGCCAACGCTGGAGGCCACGTGTTCATTGGATATCGGTTGCCCGATAGAGGAGTTTACGGCCTTTTGCGACCAGCATCCCGATCGCACCGTGGTGGTGTATGCCAATACGTCAGCTGCGGTCAAAGCGCGTGCGGATTGGGTAGTGACTTCCAGCTGTGCACTCGAAATCGTCGGTCATCTGATGGATAAAGGCGAAAAGATCATTTGGGCACCGGATCAGCACCTGGGCAATTACATACAGCGTGAGACGGGTGCCGATATGCTTCTCTGGGAGGGGTCATGCATCGTCCATGAGGAATTCAAGGCCAAGGCGCTGCTGGATCTGAAAGCCGTGTATCCGGATGCTGCCATTCTGGTCCATCCCGAGTCCCCCATGTCGGTAGTGGAGCTCGCGGATGTGGTGGGCTCTACCAGCCAACTGATCAAGGCAACCCAGACCTTACCCAATGAGACCTTTATCGTCGCTACTGATCGAGGCATCTTCTACAAGATGCAGCAGGGAGCACCGGGCAAACTGTTGATCGAGGCGCCCACTGCGGGCAGCGGAGCGACCTGTCGCAGTTGCGCGCACTGCCCCTGGATGGCGATGAACACTCTCCCGGCGCTGTTGCAAAGTTTGGAGCAGGGAACCAATGAGATTCACGTGCCAGAGCATCTTGTTCCCCGCGCGGTCAAGCCCTTGGAGAGGATGCTCGAATTCACCCGTAATGCTCGCCTCAATGCGGTCGGTAATGCCTGATCACAGATCACAGGTTCTCTATGATGGTGCGCTGCTCCATCAGGTATTGCTGCCGGGCCTGAATGCGGGCGCTTTGTACATAATCATCATCTGCGCGCACGGCGGCCAGCTCCAATTGCTCGGCTGCCTGGTCAAGGTCGCCGGCCAGCATGAAATACTCTGCTCTGGCGGTATGAACACCGACAATGTTGCCCGCCAGACCGCGTATTTCGGCGGTCATATACCATACATCGGGATCGTTTTCACGCTGGCTTGCCAAGCGATTGATCACCCTCTCGCCTTCGGCATAACGTCGACTGCGCAATAAAATATCGGCCTTGGCCTCCTGCAGTGGATAGCTGTCGGGGTTGATCTTGAGAAGACGGTCTACCCGTGCCAGGGCTTTCTCCAGCAAGCCTCGACTGATATCCAGCTCCACAGCCGCGAGGTTGACGGCAACGTTGTCTCCCTGTTCGGCGAGTAACGGTTCAATTGCGCTGAGAGCCTCCTCGTGCTGACCGCTGCGGATCAGGGCGAGTACAAGCCCGTATCGTGCCGCAGCGTGATCACCGTCATGCTCTTCGAGCAAGATGCGAAAACGCTGAGCCGCAAGCCCTGGGCTTTGTTCGTAGTACAGCTGAACTCGGGCACGCATCATCTGGTACTCGGGACTGTCGCTCTGACCGCCTTTCTCCAGTTGCTCTGCCCGATTGCGCGAGTCAGAGATACGCGACTGGGTAACCGGGTGGGTCAATAGAAATTCCGGCGGCTTGCGGCTGAAACGGCTCATTTGAGAGAGACGTTCAAACATGTCGGGCATCGCCTCAGGATCGTAACCAGCACGCTCCAGGTTTATCAGACCGATTCTGTCTGCTTCCTGCTCGTTTTGTCGGGAGAAGCGCCGCTGTTCCTGTATGGCTGCCGCCTGAGTGGATGCCAACGCAGCTATGCCCGCGTCACCACCACCAGCTGCCGCCAGAATGACACCGGCCAGCATGGCGGTCATCATGGGTATTCGCATGCGCTCTTGCTGCTGCAGGTTGCGGGCGAAATGACGTTGCGAGAGGTGAGCCAATTCGTGGGCCATGACAGAAGCGAACTCGGCCTCGGTGTAGGCATTGAGAAACAGTCCGCCATTCACGCCGACTACGCCGCCAGGGGCGGCAAAGGCATTCAGTTGCGGACTTTCAATCAGGACAAATGCCAGGCGTCGGTCGGACAACTGGCTGGTTTCTACAAGACTGTATACATGACGCTCGATAAAATCCTTCAGCAAAGGATCGTCCATGGTAGGGACGGCGCCGCGCAGCATTGAAAGCCAGGCCCGACCCAACTGGTACTCCTGCTGAGAAGACATGATAGACGAGCTGGTATCTCCCAGGGACGGCAGGTTGAACTCTGTGGCGCCAACCGGTGAGGCAAGGCTGACTAACAGCCCGAGGGCCAGCCCTTTCAAACCTGTGTGTAATCGCCCGATAGGTAGCGCTGTGATGCTATGCATGGTTACCTGCGTATCCAGTGGGATAAGGTTATCTGCCATCAACCCCCGAGGGGTTATACTGTAGCACTAGTTGATCAGGAGCCCTCGCATGGCTGAAGTCCCCATCACGTTTACCGCCGATCAGACACTCGATGCCCGAGGATTGAGCTGTCCATTGCCCTTGCTCAAAGCAAAGCAGGCGCTCAACAGACTGGCTGGCGGCCAGATTCTTCTGGTGTTGGCAACCGATGCTGGGTCGCAACGGGATTTCAAACGATTCTGCGAGCTTGCCGGACACGAATTACTCGATTCATCCATTCAGGACAACGAATTTCATTATTGGTTGCGCAAGGAGTGAGATCAACAGGCATGATCAAGGTATTCCGTAACTGGGTGCATCGTTATTTTTCCGACGAGGAAGCAGTCGTTCTAGCGGTACTGCTCGCGTTGGGTTTCGCGATTATTATCACCTTCGGCGACAGTATTGCTCCGCTGCTGACAGGGGTTGTGCTCGCCTATCTATTGCAGGGAATGGTGACCCGGCTTGAGAAATGGGGTGTGCACCAGACCATTGCTGTATGGCTGGTGTTTTTGCTGTTTCTTGGCGCGCTGGCAGCACTGTTCGGCATCATCGTGCCGCTGGTGTGGCGGCAGGTAATCAATCTGTTCAACGAGTTGCCGCGTATGCTGGTCGAGTGGCAGGCGCAATTGGCGCACTTGCCAGAACAATATCCTGCGCTGGTCTCCTCAGGCCAAATTGAACGCATAGTGGCGTCGATCAATGGTGAGCTCGGTCAGTTCGGGCAATGGGTGCTGTCCCAATCTCTGGCAGGCTTGCCCATGCTCCTTACCATTCTCGTATACCTGGTATTGGTGCCGATTCTGGTTTTCTTTTTTCTGATGGATAGCGACAAGATCATTGCCTGGCTGGTAGGGCGGCTGCCCCGTGATCGGCGGTTGATGAACGAAGTCTGGACCGAGATGAATCAGCAGATTGGTAACTATATTCGTGGCAAGGCAGTGGAAATACTGATCGTTGGTGCGGTCAGTTATGTCTCCTTCGCTGTTCTGGGTCTCAATTACGCTGCACTGATGGCAGTCATGGTCGGATTGTCTGTCCTGGTTCCTTACATAGGTGCCACCATCGCGACAATTCCCATCGCCCTGATCGGACTCTTCCAGTGGGGGTTGGGTAACGAGTTCATGGTGCTGATGATTGTCTATGCAGTGATTCAGGCCCTTGACGGCAACGTCCTGGTACCGGTTCTGTTTTCCGAAGCAGTCAATCTGCATCCCGTCGCCATCATTGCGGCGGTACTGATTTTTGGCGGGCTGTGGGGGTTCTGGGGAATATTCTTTGCCATTCCGCTGGCCACCTTGTTCAAGGCTGTCCTCAACGCATGGCCGGGGACGCATGAACAGGACCCGGAGCCGCAACCCGCGGAGGTGGTTGAGGCTCCCTGATAATCGAGAGTGCTAAAGAGACCGGGCTGCAGCCAATACCTCTGATACGTGGCCCTTTACCTTCACCTTCCGCCATTCCCCTCGCAGCACGCCCTGGGCATCAACCAGGAAAGTGCTGCGCTCTATACCCTCATACTCCTTGCCATACATCTGCTTCATCTTGATTACGTCGAACAGCTGGCAGAGCGAATCGTCCGCGTCACTAATCAGCTCGAAGGGAAAGCCTTGTTTGCTGCGAAAGTTTTCGTGGGTGCGCAGGCTGTCACGTGATACACCGAACACCCGCGTATTGGCCGCAATAAAATCGTCGTGGCAATCCCGAAAATCCTGGCCTTCGGTAGTGCAGCCCGGCGTATTGTCCTTGGGATAAAAATACAGCACGTAATGCTGGCCACTGAGCTGCTCTGAGTCGACTGTTACGCTGCTGGTAGCCTGGGCGGTAAACGCAGGTACGGGTTGGTCCAGTTCAATGGTCATGCCGGTTTTTTCCTTTCGCGTTGGGTTTCAGGTTCGGGCAAAGGTTCGGTGTTCAGTGTACTGGTCGCCAGGGCTCGATGACCGCGTCCAGATTGAGTTCGTCACAAAAATCCAGAAATTGTTCACGCAGCCAGCTAAGTTGCGTTTTTGCCGGTATGGCGATGGTCAGCGTCATGTTCAGCATGGCGGTACCTGTGTGCTGCGCCATGTAGGTAAAGCTGAACAGTTCCTCAATGTCGATTTCCAGTTGTTGGAAAAAAGCGCACAGCTCTCCGCATAATTCTGGCCGCTGTGCCGCGGTGACAAACACGTTGTACGGCAGCGCCTGGGGCCTTTCGTCCAGTGTGGTGCTCCGGCTCATCGAAAGGGTGAATTGCTCACGACGGGCCACTGTGTGCAGCAACGTCTCCAGGCGTGCCAGCGCATCCCAGTTCCCGCTGACCTGTAGTAGCAGGGCAGAGCAGGTACCGTGTCTGCTCATGCGACTGCTGACGATCAAACAACGCTGCTCCATGCATAACCGAGTAAAGGTGGTGACCAATGTGGTGGTTTGCCCGCCCAGGGCACTGATAACCAGGAACTGTTCCTTCTGTGGTGCTGGGGTCGACATGGTGTTCCTCAAAAGCTGATGTGCGGCTTGCGGTGCAGGTTATGGCAAGACGTCAGAAGCATTATTGTCGCCCTCTATGCCCCTGGGATCAATGTCAACGTGCTGAGGACGACTTGCCGCGAGCAGGACCGCGCAGACATCTTGCAAGGCTCTGTTGGGCGGCGATTTGTGTGTGGCTTCCCTTGTGCTGACAGCACGGCGAAAGTACCATTGCGGGTCAATGTTTCAACTGGAGCAGTTGCATGATTTCAGGCAGCCTGGTGGCGCTGGCAACACCGATGGATTCACGGGGCGGGCTTGACTGGCAGGCTCTGGAGCGCCTGATTGATTTTCACCTCGATCAAGGCACCGACGGTATTGTGGCCGTTGGCACTACCGGCGAGTCGGCGACTCTGGACATGGCCGAGCACAAAGAAGCAATCCGGCGCGTGGTTGACCAGGTGGCCGGGCGTATTCCGGTCATTGCGGGTACAGGTGCCAACTCTACCCGCGAAGCTGTTGAGCTCACAGAAGCGGCCCGCAGTGTAGGCGCCGATGCCTGCCTGCTCGTGACGCCGTACTATAACAAGCCCACCCAGGAAGGCTTGTATCAGCATTTTCGCTTCATTGCAGAAGCAGTGGCAGTTCCTCAGATTCTCTACAACGTCCCGGGTAGAACTGCCTGTGACATGTTGCCGGAAACCGTGGAGCGTCTGGCCGACATAAGTAATATTATCGGCATCAAGGAAGCGACAGGGGACCTCCAGCGGGCGCGCGAACTGATTGATCGCGTTGCTGATCGCATGGCGGTTTACTCTGGCGACGATCCTACTGCGGCGGAACTTATTCTGATGGGCGGCAAGGGTAACGTCTCCGTCACCGCGAATGTGGCGCCCAAGGCAATGCATGAGTTGTGCAAGGCTGCGCTTGAAGGCAATGCTGATCTTGCGCGTCAGATGAACGAATCTCTCATGCCTCTGCACAAGGCCATGTTCGTTGAATCCAATCCGATTCCAGTGAAGTGGGCACTCCATGAGATGGGTATGATGGCTGACTCGCTGCGGTTACCGCTGACTTCGCTCAGTCCTCGCTTCCACGAATCGGTACGTGCTGCCCTTCGCGAATGCGGCATCCTGTGAAATCGCCTCGAACCATGTATACCAAGGAATTGTTTATGAAGCCTGTACTGGGTGCTTTAACGCTCGCGCTGCTTGCTGGTCTGGGCGGCTGTGGTTATCTCGCTGGTGAGGATGGCTATTTCCGGGATCGTGGATCGGACTACCAGGGTGTTGTTATCGAGCCAAGAATTGATATTCCGGCGGGCGTGAACAGCAAGCCACTGGGCGACCTGCTGCCAGTGCCCGGGCAGGTACAAGCTCAGGAGACCAGCGAGAAGTTCGAAGTACCCCGTCCCCAGCCGATGTTGGTCAGCGCTGATGCGGCCGAGTTTTCCCTGCAACAGAATGGGTCCATTCGATGGGTACAGGCACAACGCAGCGCCGCCGAAGTTTGGCCTCTAGTGCGCCAGTTCTGGAATGATTATCAGGTCCCAGTGGCAAGCGAGACCCCGAGTCTTGGGCAATTGCAGAGCGATTGGGTTGCCTTTGACCTGCAGGCGGACAATCCGCTGCTGCGCCGCATTCTCCCTGCCATCGGCGAGGGCCGCAGAATCGAGGGCCAGGAACACCGTTTTCGTATGCGGGTCGAGCCGGGTGTGGAAGGCGCAAACAGCGAGATTTACATAACCCAGATGTCGCGCAGCCAGGGCGGTACGCTTAGCGATTGGCCGACAAACTCGGATAACGCCAATCTCGAAAGAGCCGTGCTGGCGGAAATCGAGACCTATCTGAACCAATCCAGCAGCGGTGCTTCAATTACTTCGCTGGTGGCTGCCCAGGCAGGTCCACGGGCAGTACTTGCACGTGATGGCGCAGGCAATCCGGTTTTAACCCTGCAAAGCGATTTCAATCGAGCCTGGGCGGCTATCGGGCAGGCACTCAGCCAGGCGGATATCCGCATAGCCGACCTGAATCGCAGTTCGGGTGTTTACTACATCGATCTTGCCCAGGCTGCCAGCAATCAGGAAGAGCCTGGTTTCTTCGGTCGGCTCTTCGGTCGGGACGAGGCTTCTGAAGACGACAGAGCGCAGCGCACCGAGGTTCGCTTGACTGCTGTTGGTGGCACCGTGCAGGTCACAGTGGATGAGACCATCAACACCGCTGCAGATCCAAGGGTTGCAACCGATGTGCTCGAGCGCATCCAGATGAACCTGAACTGATCAAGCGGGTATAACCTATGCGGTATTGCTCGCTGGGCAGTGGCAGTCGTGGCAACGCCACGGTTGTCGAGTCCGGTCAGACTCGTCTGTTGATTGACTGCGGTTTCAGTCTGCGTGCGACAGAAAAACGGCTGGCCCAGGTTGGTTTGAGTGCGCGGCAACTGAGCGCGATCCTAGTCACGCACGAGCATTCCGATCATGTAAAGGGCGTCGAGGCGCTGGCCAGGCGTTACCAGTTGCCGGTTTACATGACCCACGGCACCTTGCATGCGTTACGCGAATTTCAGGCGCCAGTTGAAGTCGTGCAGCTGAATCGGGGTTTTACCATTGGTGAGCTGCATGTTGAGCCGGTGGCTGTACCCCATGATGCGCGTGAGCCGTGTCAGTTCATCTTCGACAGTGGGCAGTACCGGTTCGGCATTCTGACGGATACCGGCATGATCACCCCCTGGATTATTGAACGCTACAGAGGATTGGACGGGCTGTTTCTTGAAGCCAACTACGATCCGCACATGTTGGCCAACGGACCCTATCCGCCCAGTTTACGTGCCAGAGTGGCAGGTGATCTGGGGCATTTGAGTAATCAGCAGGCAGCCGGGCTCCTGACGGCAATGGATCGCTCCGTACTACGGCATGTGGCGATTGCGCACATCAGCGAGAAAAATAACCGGCCGGATCTGGCGCTGGACGAATTGCATGGCGCTTTAGCCGGATGGTCAGGTGAGTTGCACCTGGCCGAACAGAACCAGGGGCTGCCCTGGCAGAATATAACGGGCATGACCCAACCACTTTTTGCGCACAGCGGGAGCCGATAATGGAAAAACGCACAGAACTCTATCGCGGCAAGGCCAAATCGGTATTCACTACCGACGATCCGGATCGCTTGATCCTGCTGTTTCGCAACGACACTTCTGCTTTTGACGGAAAAAAGATCGAACAGCTTGAGCGCAAGGGTATGGTCAACAACCGGTTTAATGCCTTCATTATGCAAAAGCTTGAAGCGGCCGGTATTCCTACTCAGTTTGATGCGTTGCTTTCCGACACGGAAGTGTTGGTGAAGAAGCTGGACATGATTCCGGTCGAATGCGTAGTGCGTAATCATGCTGCCGGAAGCCTGGTTAAGCGTCTCGGCATCGAAGAAGGCAAGGCGCTAACGCCGCCCACCTTCGAACTCTTCCTCAAGGATGATGCCAAGGGCGACCCCTTCATCAATGAATCCCATGTGGTGACGTTTGGCTGGGCTACCGCAGAGCAGCTCAAGCGGATGCAGGAGCTCACACTTCAGGTCAACAGTATCCTGAGTCGGCTGTTCGATGAGGCCGGTCTGATCCTGGTGGACTTCAAGCTTGAGTTTGGCGTGTTCAAGGGTGAGATCGTGTTGGGCGACGAATTTAGCCCGGATGGTTGCCGCCTGTGGGACAAGGCCACCGGCAAGAAAATGGACAAGGACCGGTTTCGTCAGGGCCTCGGTGGTGTTATCGAGGCCTATGAAGAAGTGGCCCAGCGTCTTGGCGTCCCTCTGAGCTAACCCCTACCGCCGCATCAGTCAAAGCTGTTATGATGCGCGCCGACTTAGGAGAGTTGCCGGAGTGGTCGAACGGGACGGATTCGAAATCCGTTGAACTGGCAACAGTTCCCAGGGTTCGAATCCCTGACTCTCCGCCAGATACAAGCATATAGGCCCCGTATATCGGGGCCTTGTTGTTTGTATGAATTTCTGTTCCCCCACTTGATCCCCCACAAGGTTTTTTTGGCTAAATCTCAAGTTGATGTCGGGGGTATGAAATCCAAACTCAAGACGTTGTGGTCAGGGAAATAGTTGCTACCGCGCTGCTCACTAGCCTCATTTCTGACAGATCATTTTGATAGGCGGCATTCAGGCGAGGTGTAAACAGCTCGGATGGGAAGGTTGCGTTAATGCGGCTTATACGCTCAGCGGGGTTCTTGAGGCGCATTGAGCGCTGGGCCGAGCGGAAGGCGATCGAGTGGTTAGTGTTTGAAGTGGTGGTTAAGGTTGTGATGGTTCGGGTCTCGCGATAACTGTTAAAGCTTTTCATTAGACGGAAATAGACAGAAATTCTTTATGAACCGATAATCAGTTACACGAGCGTAGCGTACCTACAGATCGTCTATGACGGCCCGCCCTTGTTCCCGATTAAATCGAGGTGAGAGACATTACTCCCGCTCTTCTGGCTCTCGGCGATCTATGGTCAATATAGGCGTCTGCTGCTGGACACCCCGACAATGAAGTCGGCTTATAAAACAAGGGAAAGCATTTTAAGTGACTATTAATATTGCTATATCAACCTACGAAGGCGTGGTACTTGGCTGCGACAGCCTATCTAGCAGGACGGCTCTTGCCGTAATGCCATTTTCTAATGGAGACAGTTTTGCTAAGGATCTCGCGGGCAACGACATAATTGATGCTCAAGGCAATAAAGTTTTTTCCGCATCCGAGCTGCGCCACGTTGTGACTGACGTATTCACCGGCGCTCAAAAAATGTTTCTTGTTTTTGAGGATGACGAATGCTCCGTAGCGGGGGTTACAGCCGGGATGGCTACAATGAACGGCCTAACTATCGCCGGTCACGCCGGCAATTTCCGCAGGGAAACGTGTGCCAACGATAAAGGTTTCTCGTCTGTGAGAGAGGCCGTAGGCTCGTTTGCCGATCACATGAGGGCAGAGTGGGAGGCATCTGTCAGCTTCTCTACGGCTGGAGAAGAGCAGCGCCAACATTTCCCAGACCTGCAGTTCATAATTGGTGGTTACTCATCAGAGGAACAGGGAAGCCCTCTCTACAAAGTTTCCATTAAAGAAAATACCAGGGTAAGGCAATTTGAGGATGGGTCTGGCACCGGCGCTTGCTGGGCGGGCCAAGCGGACTTTGTAGAGCGTCTTTTAATGGGAATTGACAGCCGGCTTCAAAGAGCTATCTTTAGAAAGGTAGGGGACGATTTGACTACGCAAGCTCAACAGATTGCGAAATCGGTTTTGGACCAACTGAACGGCGCCGGAATTGCAGTTCCGGGCACTTTTCCGATTAGCCTGCCCCAGGTAGGTGTAGATCTGCCTATCTACGACTACGTAACCACCGTTGACTTTGCGAACCTTCCAACGCAATATGCTGTCGAATTGGTAGAGTTATTGGTAAATCTGCAGTCTGGAATGCAGCGTTTCGAAACCGGCATCGCTACCGTTGGCGGTCGAACACATGTCGGAGTTATAAAGCGTGGAGAGAAATTTGCCATGCTAAACGAACCAAGTCTCGTTCATTCTCACGTAGGGTATTCTCATGATCACTGAATATCGTGAAACATCCGGACAAGTCAGCGGCAAGGCTTCCAAGTCTGCCGACAAGGGTTTTTACGCCGAAATCGGCGGGAGCATCCGTTCATCGCAAGATCGGAATTTAAGCAAAGATGCCTACGAAGCTTCGCGACCCCAAGTCCGTGAAGTATCAGCTGTTTTTGCTAATGGTACTTTAGTGTTTGCCTGAAATTCCTTTAGACTCTAAAGCCCGCCAAGCGCGGGCTTTTTTGTGGTCTCACGGTCAGCGCAAGCTTTGGTTCTAACTCCTGAATAGAGGCCTTTTGGTCTCGCCATCGATCCTTCATTGCGCTGAATTTTTTGGGTATCTAAACAAAACATGAATTTTGTGGATACAAGTATTTGGCTCTCCCCGTCGTTCGGGTTGGTCTTCGCCGGAAGTTTTAACCCACCCACTCTCCTGACCTCTTGCAACGCTTCTGCCGTTCAGAAAGTAGAAAAATTGTGCGGGTTTATGATGGGGAAGTTATGGAAGCGGTTTCCACCAGAAAAGCGTCAGAGTTTTAGCCCACCCCTGCCATTCTCGTGATCCGCGATCATTCGGTGACACTAGGAAGCAACAACCGGCTGCCGGCGCAGGATCGTATCTAGGGAAGCACCGGGACTCGAATTACCCGCAATGGCCGGGGTTAGGGAAAGGACCCAATGGGCGGGGTGTTGCGGGTTGCATGGGGTTGTTTCGCAAATAGGGGCGGCGATCCGTTTAGGGGTTTCGAAAGGTTAACTTTTGACAACCTCTCATGGGGTTAGCCTCTTGCCCCTCGGGCCAGTCGATAGGCCGCCATGTAATCGACAACGGCCAGATAGATATAAGTCACGACGTTTGCACGGTGTGCCGGCTCTAGTCTTGGCGCCACACGTAAGGCCGCGCAGGGCGTCAGGATAGGACGCGGACTCCGGTGGTGGGCGGCAGTAGCCACTTTCAGCCCATTCTTGATGGCGGGTTTGATTGGCTAGATGGTATTTACGCCATAGCTTTCGCAGAGCATCCGAGCCGTTCATTGCATCGCCATCTGGTATAGCGCCAGCAAGTCTAAGCCGGTCGGGCAGTAGCGGGCCGCAGGCGGGTAGCATTTATTGCAGTTGCCTACCGCATGGTTGTGGAAGGCGTCACGTCCTGCTATCCACTCCGGTGCTCTTCGCTTGTTGGTGCTGTTCTCCCGCTTAGGGGTGTTTCCTTTGTTAACCTTGGTCGGTACGCATTCGGTACGCACCTCCCGAGCGTAGGGTGCTCGTACCTCGTCTCGTACTAGATTAACCTTTTGCCATGCTGGGCTAGTTTCGATCAGTAGGGCCGCAAAACGTGGGTGCTTTTGGTACTGCTCCGCCAGGTCGTCCAAGTCAATTAATCCATGCTCTAACAGCGTGCCGGCATTGGTGTTTAGTAGGGCGGCCACACGATCCAGCCAGCCGTGTTGCTGCTGGCGTAGATGCTCGATGATTTGGGCTTTGCCTTCGCGTAGCTGGATCAGTAATTCGGGCGACGGTTGCTTACGGGCGCTCCAGGCTAAACTTTCACCATTCAGCGCCAGTATGATGCCCGCCGTGTTTGCTTGCTCGATGAGGACGGCGGCGTTCATAGTTCGCCACCATAGCGCTGGGTGTCTGCGGATAGTTGAAGTTGCGGAAGCTGCGGAAGCTGCGGATTTTGCGGAAGGCCCCGTGTTTGCTTGGTTTTGGGTTGCGGGAAATCTGAGGGGATTTGCGGAAAATCTGCGGATTGCGGATATGCGGGGTGCTCAGGCTTCCGGCTTTCCGCAACTATTCGCAGTTCATCCGCAACTGGTAAGGCATGTCGTTGCTGGCTCTCCGCAGTTTCCGCAGTTTCCGCACAAGGATTGATTCTGAATTGCTCGCCGTTGGTGGTCAGTATGTGCTTGTGTTCCACCAGCACAGTCAATACCGCGTCACGCTTTTTGGCGGGTCGAATCGCAGGGGGCCAAGACTTACCAGCCTTTGCTTTATTGAACGTCTGCCAGTTATCCACTCGCGCGGGGTGGAGCATCCAGCTCATGACATAGGCTGCATTTTTCAGCAGGGGGCTGGCACCCCCTACCTCCGTATAACGTAGCCACTCCGATAATGAATAACTTACCAGCAGGCAAGCACGGTGCAAGCAGTCTCCGTTGATTTGCTCCAGCCCTTCAAAGCATCCCAGCACCGCAGCCAGGCGCAGCGCTTGTTCTGCACCACGGTTGGCAAAGGGCTTGATCCCGGCGTAGTTACCCAGCGGTCCTAGTTCAGATTCAATATCGTTCTTTAAGTCGGTCCAGCGGCGTATTGCAGCAGCGTCTAGATCCAATAAAGGCGGTGTTACTTCGTTGGTTTCCGGGTCGATATATTCAGGGCTAGCGGCTATCTCTTTGCAGCGTGCCCAGTAGCGTTGCACGCGTGCATCGCAATAGGCGCTGCGGCTTAATGACTCCACGGTGATGAATCGCGTTCCTGCCAGGCTATCCGGTGCGGCAAACAGAAAGCGCGCTAGGAAGCCTTGGCCGGTCAGTAGTGGATTACTCAGGGCTTCGGCCACCGCTATAGGCTGGGCCAGCAGGTGAATGCTTAGGCGGCGGTTATAAGCTACGCCAGAGCCCTCCGCATTGCCGCGTGAACGGGTGCGCTCGAAGTGTCCAGCATCAAACGCTTTTGTTAGTCCTCCCAGTGTTGCGGCCACGGTGTCTGCCTTGAGTGATGAGCCCCCAAGCATTTGCCCGCCTTCGTCAGTGTCCCAGCTTGCGGCAGCCTTGCCTCGGATAAAGTCACCGGCCAGTGGCTCGAACGTCGCATCACTGTATTGGGTGCGTGGGTCCTCCGGCAGCGGGTTGGCTTCCATAAACTCCTCTCGAGCTTTGCCCTTGAGTTGCCGTGCTTGAATGCTGATCTCCTCGCATTTTTGCCGGTGCAGGTTGCGGGCCTCCCGCTCGGCCTCGTCAATCGTTTTGAATGCCAGACGGCGTGCGCTTGACTTCCCCTCACCAGACCCAAAAAGTGTCAGCATGAATAGCGCGCATGGTGCGCCTGCCGGGTTGCCTCCCGGGTGCCATGCATTGACACGGGTTTGCGCCAAGTGCGCAGCAGCGCCAATAGCGCATTGCCCCGCGATAGCAAACGGCACTTGCTCCAGCTCGGCAATGGCTTGGACGGCTTCTCGCATCAGCACCGGCAATGCCTCTAGCGGGTAGGGCGTAGGCGTTGCGGTGTCAGGCAGCAGGGGCATGGGCTTGGAGTAGGTTGGCTCAGGTATCAGCGTCATTGCTTGCCCTCCTGCCATTGGCGCAGGTCGTTGAAGTCTGTCAGGGTCGATGGTTCATCACCGCACCAGGGCGGTAGAATCAGCCCACAGCCCAAGGTCGCGGCAGTGGTGATAGCAGCCCGCTTGCCGGGGTTGCCTTCGGTCTGGCGGTCGTCGTCTCCAGCAACGATAAGCAAGGCGTCGGGGTGGCTGTGGGTCAGTTGTCGCCCGACGGCTAACAGGTTGCCCGCGTTCATCGCACATGCGACCGGGTGGCCGGTGCTCTCGTGCAGCGTCGCGCCCGTTGCCCAGCCTTCGCACAGATACAGCGGTTGGCCTGCCTGTATCAGCCCCAGCGGGCTACAGCAGCCTTTTACGCGGCCACAAGACAGAAAGCGCTTGCTGCCGTCGGGGTATATGCGTTGCACGTTTACCAGTTCGCCGCTGCGGGTTAGTGGCACCAGAAGAGCATCACCCAACTGGCGCAGGGTGTGCGGTCGGCATCCCTTGGCGGCTAGGTAGGGGTGATCGGGGTCAGCGCGGCGGGCATCACGCCAGAGCCTGCAGGCATACTCGGCAGCAGCTTGTTGGCGCTGGCGTTGGTCGGCCTCCCGTTGTCGTCGAGCCTGTTCCATTTGAAGGCGCAGGTGTTCGGCTTCTTTTAGGTCGGCAGGCTCCCGGCTGGTCCCGGTGTGGCAGTCGCCAGCTTTCCAGCTACCAAAGGCCCAGGATGCAATGCAGCCAGCGTGCAGGACGTACCAGCCGTTATTGCTGCCGGGGCGATCACCAGGCACGGTAAAGCGGTGAATGCTGCCGTCTTCCACCGGGTTAATATCTATCTGCCCATAGACCGATTGCAGGGCATCGCGGAACGCGCTCAGGTAGTCCATAGCATCACCTCCAGCGCCAGCAACAAAATCAGATCCGGGCCAGCAGATTGCAGCGTCAGCATTAAGTGCCGACCGTTCAGCAGGCAAGCCGATAGCGTCACCGCTGTTTTGCAGTGTTGGTTGCTTCTCATGGGTTACGCCTCCGACTGGCTTAGGTAATACAGCGCTACGCCGTCATGCTTGCGCCCGTGCTGGTCGGTCTTGGTGATGCGTTGGGTTTTGATGTTGTGGCCGGCGTTGCGCAGTTCCTTGATGCGTGCGGCGGGCATCATCAAGTTCATCTCGTCGCGGGCGGTGAAGGTGTCTACAGGCGCCAGGCGCAGGCGCTCTAATAGACGCGTACGTTGAGCGCTGGCACTGGTATTATTGGGGTTGTGTGTTTTGGGGCTGGCCTTCGGGTCGGCCTTTTTCTTGTTTATCATTTAGGCCACCTCACCCAACTGCTTGGTAATCCATGCCTCAACTTCCAGGCTATCCCAGCCGACCGCGCGCGGCCCAATACGCCGTGCCTGTGGAAAGGTGCCATTCTTCATGAAGCTGTAGATGCTTGCTCGCTTATAGCCTGTTTTATCGATAACTTCTGGCAGGCGCATTATGTAGCGTGTGCTGATCATTTGATCACCCCTGTTCTCTTGGCGACCTGAGCTGAAATCCACAGGCTTATTTCTGACTCTAACCAGGCGGTGGATTTTTCTCCTATGCGTACTTGTTTGGGGAAGCTACCAGCGGCTATGCCGCGGTAGACGGTTGATCGAGAGAGCGTGGTGCGAGCGAGTACCTCTGGGAGCCTAATCAACCGTTGTTCTGATCTGGTGGTTTGCTTTGCCATGTCCTGTGCCTCCTTGGGGCTTGTTGAGAACATGTTGGGATGATCGCTAAGTCGCGGACTGCTTTCATTGCAATTGCAAAAACCGGTTTTGCGATTGCAAAAACTTAAGCTTGACTATGTGTGTGGAGGATGACAAAAGCTTCATTCGGAACGATATTTAGCGTAGGAACTGGGAGTCCATAATAGATATTAGTCTGGATGCTGGAAGCTACTAAAAATAAGGCTTATAATGTGATTTAATGTCAGAAAATATCCATGTTTATTCTGACGTAATTGGAGTCAGCTATGTCTGTCGCAGAGTCTATCTCGAACCGTATTAAGCACATGCCCAAGGGTAAGCCATTTGCAGGCGCGGTTTTCGCGCAGGTTGGCTCCCGTGCCTCGGTAGACAAAGCGCTGTCCCGCATGGTGCTCAGTGGTTCCCTAGAGCGCGTTGCTCGCGGTGTCTATATGCGTCCCAAGCAGAGTGAGTACACTGGTAAGAAGGTTCGAGCTAGTCCTATTGCTGTAATGGAAGTGGTCGCCAGAGCAAGAGGTGAGACTATCCAGGTTCATGGCGTAGAAGCTGCTCGCCGGCTGGGACTAAGCACTCAGATGCAGGTTCTGCCTACTTACTACACCAGCGGATCGACGCGTGAAATCAAGATCGGTAGCGCGGTGGTTCGGTTGCGTCATGCGTCTCAGCAACGACTTCAGCAAGCTGGAACCCAGGTAGGGGTGGCCCTGACTGCGCTACTATATCTCGGGAAAGAGGGGTTGAATGAGCAGGTCATAAGTAAGATCGCCAGCTCGCTCAGCATCGAGGAACTCAATAAGCTCATGGCCTGCAAGATGCCTGAGTGGATGCGGTCGGCATTGGCCGGTTCCGCTAAGGAATATGTGTGCCAAGGTCGTACTTCGAAATACCCCAGGCTGGTCAGCGTGAAATCCTAGATGAGGCTTTCAACGAGACTGGTCGCTCGCCAAGCGTCATTGAGAAGGACATTTGGCTGACACTGGTACTCCAGCTTCTTTTTTCAATGCCAGGTCGAAAGGATATGGCTTTTAAGGGAGGCACTAGCCTTTCGAAGGTTCATGGCGTGATAAAGCGTTTCTCCGAGGACGTGGACATTACAGTTGATTTCAGAGGGCTGGGCTGCGAGCAAAGCATTTCTGAGCTGCTACAGCTCTCCGGTGGAAAGCGTCGAAAGATAAGTAATGCCCTAATCGCAGAAGTGGGTCGTTACGCTCGTGAGGCCGTATTGCCCTATCTGAACGACCAGTTACAAAACTACGGATGCGCTACGGAATGCCAGCTTTCCGTGAGCGATGACGGTGAGTCGATCCATATCAACTACCCAGCGATTGCCGCCGAGGCAAAAGGCTATTTGCGTGATCACGTGCTGGTGGAGTTCGGTGGTCGAAACATCATCGAACCGAATGCAGTCCACTCGATTCAGCCGGACATTGCCGAGCAATTCGAAGGCATTGCTTTCCCAAAAGCTGAGCAGGTAGTGGTTCTCTCGCCGGCCAGAACCTTCTGGGAGAAGGTCACGCTTATTCATGCGCAGTGCAATAAGCCTATTCCTGAGGGCAAGGACCGCATCTCACGGCATTGGTACGACTTAGCAATGCTCCTACAGCATGACGTGGGCGCGACCGCCAAGAACGATCTCGAATTGCTAAATGACGTGATTGCGCTCAAGTCCGTCTTCTACAACAGCGGCACAGCACACTATGAGCGTTGCGTTACTGGCGAGCTGAACTTAATTCCTGATAAGGACAACTTAGCCCGGCTGAAGGCTGACTATAACGCCATGGAGAGCTCAGGCATGCTGAACGGACATTTATATCCGTTGGGGAGCATCATGGCTGACCTCGCTGCGTTCCAAGAACAGGTCAACCAGCTGGCGCAGGGCAGGCGTTAGCTAGAGCCGCTTGGAGGGTGAAACGAGAGGCTATATTAATCCGGCCCGTATTGGTCAGATTTATTAGGCAGTTGTCGGCCAGGAACCGAAGGCCAGAACTGCCTGGGAAGCTGAGGCCGATTCAGACAGTAAGTAAAAAGTTCGAGCATGGCGGCAGGTATAGCTTAATGAACGCAGGGAGGCTTTTTCAGCCATGGGCACTACAGCAGTAGAATTTGAAGATGATGGGAAACAACTTATTCTTGTGTACCGCCCGCACGACGGGACAGGTTGGGCTCTGAAGAAGCTTCAGGAAAAGGGTGAGATTGTAATCAAACGGACCTTCCATCTCTTTGAAGAACATCTCATCGCGCATGATCAGTTGCCCTTTGAAGATAGTGCTTTCATCGATGCCGGCTTAGGGAGTCCGAGCGATCTTGACGATCAGTGGATGGCATTCGAGATCGGCAGTCGTGATGGTGACTATTTTCGTCTCAACTCCGTGGTTCTGGGTATCGATGTACCAGTTCTCCTCTCGAAAGATGCTCCGTTGACATGGCGGTGGTTCAGTACTCATCGTCCTGTCTCTATATTGGCTGTGATTGCTAAACTGAAACCTAGCCGCATCGTCATTGGTGGAACTGAACTAGATGCCATTCCTATCTTCGAGTACGAGAAACTTATAGATCAATTTCCCACTCCTTACGAAATTGAACGTTATGTTCAAGCGAGGGTTAGCGGGGTCGTCAGGGAGTACTCGGACGCTAAGCTAGATGCAGAAGCCCAGCTCAACGCCTACGTAAACAAGCGTGCACAGGCTAAAGGGAAGGATTTGTTCAAACACGTGCGCCAGGTGGAGATTGCTAAATATGAGTTTCTACTTAGTCAATTGCAACAAATGCTTGATAGCGAAGATGGCTATTCTGAAGCGGCTTGGCAAAAAGAGATCCTTCAGATCGTCTGTCTCATAAATCCCAAATATATCGCAGCCTTTGCGGAAATCGAGATTCCAGATACCGATAACCACACTAAGCGATTCCTCGACTTTCTCCTGGTTGATGCATCTGGGAACGTAGATGTAATCGAGATAAAACGGCCGTTCGCCAAAGGGCTAGTCACCTCAGGGACCTATCGAGACAACCACATCGCTTCGAGGGACCTATCTGGCACTGTGATGCAGATTGAGAAATACCTCCGCCATCTCAATCGTTGGGGGCCAGCGGGCGAGGCTGCACTGCGGAAGAAAATTGGTGACAAACTGCCCCCTGGTTTTCAGATCAAGATTACGAACCCTTGTGGCCTGATAATCATGGGACGGGAGAAAGGCCTTACACACGCTCAACTGCGTGACCTCGAAGTGACTCGCCGGCACTACAAGCACATCGCAGACATCGTCACCTATGACGAACTGCTACGAAGGCTAAGATTTATTTTGGAACAGCTTCAAGCAGAAGTTAAGTAGAGCAGGGTGTGGATGGGCTTGATCCTAGTGAAAAGTTGAATCACAACCTAGCATTTGCCTGTCATGACGGGGATTGTAATTAGGGTCGTCCAAGCTGCAGATTAGCAATGAAGGTGATCTGCGGGATGGCCGCCAACCCGGTTTTCAGTGTCACATATTGTGTCAAAACCAGCCAACCTATGGCTTCAAAAGCAGACTGCCTAGTACCTTATGTCTATTCCTCGGCTTCCAGTGATGCTTCAGTTTCTGCGCGTTTGGCGGCTGCAAACGTATCGTCGATGTTGCGTTTTCCAACTCCTCGCCAGCGTTGTTTTGAGATCGCATCTGACGCAGTTCCTTGGTTGTGGTGAGGGCGGTTTCTATCGAAGAGCAGTTTTAGAAGTCCTGCAATGACTAGCAGGCAGAGGTTGTTGGTAGCGTCTCTTTCCTTTGCACCTGAAGCTTTTATCCACTTGCTAACGTTAGTGAGGTCTGTACTCAGATGCTGGAATTGCTGTGCTATTTTGGCGGGGGCTTCTTTCAGAGATGTCTCAGTCTTTAGCGCGCGCTCTTCTAATTCTCTAAAGTCGTTTTGCAAATCGTCCAATTTTTCTTCTAAAAGGGTTTGATTCCTGATCGCTTCGTTAGCTTTGATTTTGTACTCAGTTACCGAGTCGAGAGCCCTATGTGTTTTAGCTTTTTCCGAATCAAGTTTAGCTGTTAAGAGGATGCATTGTTTTTCTAGGATGTTGGCCAGTTGTTTTGCTTTTTCAAGTTGCTCGCTGGCGCTTTTTTCGTAAGCATCCGGTCAGCACCGTCTAGCATCTAAAGCGCTAATCAGAA